>JAAUXU010067762.1_pt1 | contig 20982 bp, 18 predicted proteins | sample 7278151 | NCBI WGS metagenome assembly JAAUXU01 (sample SAMN14350113, study PRJNA611818) | marine sediment metagenome | isolation source: surface marine sediment (1.8m) | place: French Polynesia: Moorea | collected 2018-08 | reverse complement strand
ATTGCAAATCTTTACCAACTCATGGTAGGAATCCTGTGACAAGTGTTCTATTCATACTGTTCCTTTTCCTGTCCTGTTGTCATTTCTCAGAAACTATAGCAATTCGGGCTAGTCTTGCGGGTTTCGGGCTGTGCGGGTTAGGCACAAACACGTTTCGGACTGCGGGCTCGCGGGCTCGGGCTCGACCCGAATCCATCCCTAAGCCAACTGCGTGTTGACCAGAGAGACTTGGGCAAGACCAATGTTGGCCAAACTAAAGATGCATCAAGATCCGAAAAAGAGCAAAATTAAAGTTGTTACTGTTTTGGTTCAAATTCTCTCTCTGTCCTCCGATATTGCAATAATAATAATTAGGTGCTCATTGAACACCTTTTAAGAATATGAACTTGTTGTCTAGGTTGGAATTTGTTTGAGAATGCTGCAGCACTTTCAATTTCACCACCTCCTTTCCTAACGTGTCCCACTGGCCGCAATGACCCTGAACAGTCCGGAACCAACGCTACGGACGACCACGGTCGTCCGGCCTTGGTCATCCATAAGCTTGCCCTTCTCCGGTTTGATGTTGTCCTAACCAATGTCAATTGTTCTTTGGTCAACAGCAGCTTTGCTTCCGGCCGCAATGTCATCACCTGCTATTTTTCCTAGCGCCACCACAGAGTACCAAGTTTGGCTCCTCCGAAAACTTTGAACTGGCAACACGTGCCCAGTGGGTGAGGAACTGTTGTCTCTTAAATCGGACCATTATTGCTCATTATTGTAATGCCATCAACAATACAACCCAACCCCAGTGTAGATGCAATGCTGTCTATATTAGGGTGCGTTGCTTACATTTGGGATCACGCGCTACTTTACTCCAGAATTTTGTTGGGTTTACTGCTGTAGCTGAACACATTACAGTCGAGCCCAGCCCAGCCCACTGTTATAGGCCTCGGACAGCGAGGCGAGCCGAGTCAAGGCTCGATACAGTTCCAGTGGCTGCCGCGCGCCAGTAGAAGCATTTGCGTGACTTTGCCATCGGCCTCTTTACTCACGAAGAAAAGCCGACGTCAACATTGTACAGCATGAGTAAATCGGGACATCTCAGCTCCCTCCCAAACTTGGATGAATCTCATGAACGTTACAATAACAATAAGGCTGAAACCAACACTTCACAGTACACTTTGTGACTTTTCTCGGGCTTGAGAGGCTTTCGATCGAACGATCGAAAGCTGAAGATTTGGCTGAATACGCAACGTACACGTCGTACAGGATGTCCGGTGAACAAGAGAACGCTATCATGAGCTTACTTTCACCGACAAAGCATCCTCCTTCATCATGAAAGAGGGGCGATCCAGCACAAGTGAGACTGCTCTTTGTCTTATAAGACAACCTCTAGCAGTGAATTTTTTGTGAATGATCTTGAAACCTTCCCAAACAACTTCTATTTTCTTCGTGTCAGCTGATTTTTAAAACAAGGCTTACCACAAGCACTTATCGAAAGGGGTCCTGTGAGTCCCCTTCACTTTATTGTAGAGCTCGTGTGCGTAGGAAAGATGAAGTCTTGATCAAGGAGAACACTAAACCTTGTTAGCGTGTCCGGGATCTTTCGAACCTGAATTAGTCTTTTCTCGTTGTCTTGGTCTCGAGAAAAGTGACTGGGATCATCTAGGCCTCCGGGTTTGTTGTCCTGGTGCGATATGCTGCAAGAGGTACATATAGCTATTTAGCTCTGGTCTGAATAACAGTCCCGAACACTCGTGGGTCTTTTACAAGATCACTTTATGAAATGTTCGAGATCAATGTTCTACGGGAGTGGGAATTTTACCTTGATCAAAGTTCCTTTAACCCTAGCCAAAACAGTGTTTCTAGGGGAGGGCACTCATGTAAAGCAGCGCGGTAGACCTGAAGATGTACTAAAACTCTGCATATTTCAACGAGGACAGGATACTTCACGTGCACATGATGTGCCATGTGTTACAAAATCAGCTCACACCAAGAAAATGACAGCGGTTTGGAAAGGTTTGTAGATTACTAGCACTTACGTGCTACGTACCCACTTCGTTGGGTAGGAAAAATATAAAGCAATAGCAGACTCGACCCGCTGAACACGAAACTGATCTCGCCCTCAAAGTTGATCTCGCACTTCATGCTCACTTTGCACCCGGATCGGATCCATTTTGTTTTTACTCTTGAAACTGGCTGACTGATCCGGACACTCTTCACTCCCTCCCCAGCTTAGTGATGGCAGCGGGACCCCAGTTTACGGGTCGAGCTGCAGTTTGGCTCCCTGGGTTGCCCGGCTCAGTGTCCACCCCTACTGACCTTCTTCTCTCCCCTCCTCTTCATATAGATAGCTACTGACACTGCATACAGTAAATGTAACGTTCGACCTCGATTTCGGCCTCAAAACGGCCTCCGACCTAAGGTGTGGCACAATCACTTTGGAGCATCTGATGTGTAGCGTCTGCTGACCAAATTTGGTGACCATCGGTGCCTTGTGGGGGCGCCCATAGCCTGACCGGCAGACACGCACACACATACAGACTACATACGGAGACTTTGCTTTATATAGAGAGAGAAGATGCACACGCACACACAAAAAAATTGACAGCTAGAAGTTGTCATATAAGTCATAACGAAAATAGTCTAATTTTTACTGGGTCCCCTCCTGGTTAGGATGTTTTTGGATGTTTTGGATGATTTCCAGTGTTGCCATCGGTGGTGAAAACCTTCAACACTCACTCTTTGTCTGATTTGGTCTGATTTCTGTACCGATTCCTGGTCTGAATGAACAATGTCACATGTTTGGACATTTTCTTCCAGGTCAACATAACGAAACGCAACGATAAGGTGGACCTGACGTCCTACGTGCCCAATGGGGAGTGGCAGCTCCTGTCATCCACCATCATCCGCTCTGAGAGGAATTACAACATCTCTGACGCGCCCTTTATCGAGATCACCGTTTCGCTCAGCATGAGGAGAAAGACGCTCTATTATATGTGAGCAATTCACTCGCATGTCTCTTTTTCTCTCTGTGTACATATGCGATCGATCAATGGTCTTCATCCTCCTCGACCTTGAGAAATACTTTTCAATGTAAGGGGTAGTAAATCTATTACGAGCACTTTCTTCGGATGAAAAGAAATCTCCTGTACCAAGGTTGAGACTACAGAGCTTTTTGTCTGCTCGGCCTTCAAAATGCTCTCGTAGATTTTGCTCATCACGGTCGTGAATGTTGTTACGACAAAGAACATCAATAAACGGCAATGGGCTGATTACATTAGAATATCATGGTGAAATCACCTCTTCGATCTCGTCAGCTGGAGTCGACCAAGCCTTTCGATTTGCGTGGTCCAATGGACAGACAAATTGATCGAGTACGAGACGTCGACAATTTTAGACACAGTCTTTTTTTACTTCACACACTCAAACGTGTGTTCAGGCCTGTTTTCAGCACATCTTGGGCCTGACAACACAACCTAAACGCCTGAATCGCGAATCGCACGTGATAAGAAAGCCTGATGTTCACGTGGAGCTTCGTTGGAGGCTGTGTGAGGAATGAGCACAGCTCTTTCATTCACCTCACATGGCTTCATTCAGCAATCGTATCCATCCATCTATGCGTGTGTCTGTCACTGGCTGGCTGCAGGCCAATGAGTGTCCTCTGCGGACTTCACGCAACCTGTAACAACGGCCTGCATAGCTTGATTCGCACTTGCAACATGCAATTGATTCATTGGAAATCCTCCTTGCCAGGTACAACATCGTGTTCCCGTGCATGATGATGTCTACCCTAACCGTGCTGGTGTTCTGCCTCCCTCCGGACTCCGGGGAGAAGATCGCGCTGGGTGTGACGGTCTTGCTGGCCTTCTCGGTCTTCATGCTGGCCATCGCGGAGAAGATGCCGGAGACGTCGGAGTCAATCCCTCTCATAGGTGCTGCTCATTTTCCCTTCCAGGACCACCGTCCCCGTGTATGAGAATGCAGAAAGCCACTTGGTGGAGACGCAGCTTTTGTCCAAGAGAAGAATGAGACATTGGCGAAACCAACGTCAATTTCTCTAATTGGATCTCCCTTGGATGCATCGGAAACAACACAAAAAAGCGCATTTCTGGTAGAAAAAAGACCCAAAACTGTTTTCGCCTCCCAATAAAATGGAGGCCTTTCTTCCCTCTGTTGCATAAGGACAGAGCAAGGAACGGTTTATGGAGCAATCACAGCCGGCCTTGGCCTCTTTTTTGTGGGTACCTACAGATTCAGCCCCATTTTTTCGTCAATTTTTCCGACCTATTCAACAGTTTCCAGAGTGAGCTTTTAGGGTCCCCCTGCCGCCATTTATGAGGCCGCGGGTAGGTGGGTATAAAGCTGATGCGCTCGAGGAAAAATGCGATCGCTCGTAACTGTGTGGGGGTCACATTATGAGGGATTCTGCAGGATGCTACTGAACACACCATTGAAGGAGAAGGAACGAACGCTTTACAGTTCTAACTACTGTACTGGAATGCCATGAATCTACGTTGCTCATGCACGGTGGTAGCAATTGCCTCTGGTACCTGCATATTTTGCACGGAACTATTTGGTGCTTTGTTGCTCTTACACCTACAGTACAGAGCAAGAATGTGCGATCTAGAGTATCGAATATCGCAACATTTGAAGAATATCGAGCAAGGCGACGTCTCAAAATCAATTGTGGTGCCTCAAAATGCATTACGATATTTCGACGTGTAAAGAAGGCTAGTCGATTCAGGCATATTAAGCGTGATTTAAGTTTACTGCAAGGTCATTCAATGTCACTGCCATTTTTCTCAAGAATAGCCATTCTCAATACTAGTAGCCCTGACAGACTTCAAGACATCAATGACAAAATCACCAGTCGCTGTCACAGTGCTGCCCTTGCCTGATACACAGAGCTGTGCCTGCAAATCACCAAAAGGGTAGGACCTTTCTGGTGTTCTACACTGTCTCGGAGGTGACAGCAACATTGCTTTTGATAGTGTGGATGTTCATGCACCGCCTGTGGGCTTTCTGAGCACTTATGCTTGAATTTCATGAAAAATGATTGCAATAGTTAATGACAAAGCTTTCAGCTATCAGGAGCCTTTTGAATCTATGTGGTTGATTCCCTAAGACGAAAGAAAATTGAGTGTGAAGCTCCTGAAAAATTTGTCCTCTTACTCTGCTGTACCAACAAATCACAGGCCGGCTCAGCCCCTGAAGTCTTCATAGCACGTTGACCTCTGAGTCTGTCTTGTCACTTCTGAAAAGTCCCGAATGCCAATATCAGCCATCTTTGAGAGAGTAGTACAAGGGTAGTTGTCTTGGCGGAACATCAAACAATGAATATCGTGGATCAACATATCCTATATCGCGATATCGATAAATTGGGTTATCGTACATTCTTAGCACGGGGTATTATCACACTAGGCCACCGCAGAGATCGGCTGTGAGCCTCAGAAAATTGTCGTCTGTTTCCATATTTCTTGTTATTATTGCAAAAAGGACGAGTTGTTATTGTCGGCGAAGGAGGCACATGAAAGTGGGTCAAGAGGTCGTAACGACCAAAGCACAAGCACAAAAGAATCGACAGACGAATAAAAATGGGACGAGGAAGAAGTCACCATTGTGTTGCTGGACGTAGCAGGTACATACGTAGCGGGTGATCCACGATAAGGGATCCCTCGTCCCACGAGTCATTTCTTCGTGGGACTTCGCTACGACTTCACGAGAGATTGCGTGGACTCTTTGAGCGCCGGTCCACATAAAACCAACGCAACCTCTTGCGGAATTTGTATGGGAAATTTCCCCATGTGACTTCAGTCTAAGTGTTTTTGTTGGCGTGACAGGGGAGAGATGTCCACTTTGCACCAAGTGTTTTACATGGTTGGAAAGTAAAGAAAAAGTTAAGTTGGAAATGACTTTCCTCGAGACAAGCCTGATGTCTTTGACACAGACCTTCACTCGTGTCCTCTGGAACATTGGGCGCTCCATCCTCCACAGTTGTGGAACACACATGGAATAATTGCAACATGCATGATCTCACCAGAAATTGTGCTTGTTTGCTCGTTATCACAAAAAGTTGACGGCTGGCGAAAATCGCATTTGTCGTCGAATGTGATCAATAGCATGGTCCAAGTGTTTCAGGACTGAAACGTTTACCTCGTCCACGTGTAACACTTGGTCTTAGGTCAACATCTTCGACACACATTAAAAAAAAGCCTCACTTGACATGACTGAAAGTCGAGGCCTTGAGCAAAAATGGGCTGTTAATGGCCTTCCCCATGCACGGCCCTTCCTCCTCCAGCGAAGATGATCCTGTCTGCCAATATCAAGACGTCAGCGTCGCTTTCGCATCTTCCAACAGCTCCATTCTTCTTGGCATGCAGTCATGAGCGAACGTTTGAAGGCATCACTGCCCTCGACTATAAACATCTATCATTTCTCAGGTATCTACTTGACGTCTGTGATGGCCATCACCTGCGTCTCGGTGATCATGACCGTCTGCGTGCTCAACTTCTTCTACAGGGGGCCGACGCTCACGCCCGTGCCAGTCTGGGCCCAAACGTAAGAACAATATTTGACAGGGTCCGGAGAGAAGGGTGCGTAAGATATTTTGAATCTTCTTCAGGAAAGGTACCTCGTGACGAAGCTCCGGGTGGCAGAAATTTGCATATTTGAGCTACTCAAGTTGCAATCTGGAATGAGACCGGCGAATACTACTTTCCGTGCGCATTGGTCGCTTTCCGGCGAAAGAGAGACTTTTCCTTGTTTCCGAGTATTTTTTCCAACGAGGCCTCTTTATCCTTGGGAAAGGCGATCTTCACGCTTCCTTGCCCTGTGTAAATGGACTCAAATTGGCCGGAAATTTGGGAAATACCTTTCTTTGTCCATTGTTGGCGGCAAGAAGAGGGACATTGTCATGCATTCTTTCTTCATAGCAGCAGAGTTTTGTATACACACAACCGGGGACCACTTTGCATCGAAATGGGGAGAAATGAGAAGAATGGATGAAAGCCTTTAGTACGTGCTGTGGGCGCTTGGTGTAGCACGCGTACATCTTATACCTAAAGTAGGGAGGAGCATGTGTCTGTCTGTCCGGGGAGCATCTCCTACGGGTGGACCGATTGGGACCAGACCTGGCAGGGGAGGATGGCAGCGGAGGGGGAAAAGAGGCGCAACCCACAAGGAAGTGAACCCACTGCTCAGGGCTCGACCTCTAGGGTCTATATCAGACCCACTGCACTCCTGGGATGGGGTTTTGAGCCGCTGATGCGCGGCTGGAGTATTATTTTCATTTTTGAGTACTCAGCCAGCAAGTCTTGAAACCCGGAACTAAAGGGCAGATCTGCGCTCTCCCTGGAACTGAACGAAATCGCCAATTTTTCAAAATCCCCTGAACTGCCAGGCTCAGCAAATGCTCAAATACAGCCCTACTGCACAGAATAAACAGCGTCACTCTGTTTATTCAGTGCAGCTGTTTGTTCTGAGAATGGGTCTTATCGACAGCTGACTGCAGGGGTCACTGTTTCACTGCAGCTCTCTTGCTTCACTCTCTTTGGAAGGGGGTTAAGACCCTGCTCCCTGCCGTCAACAATAAGCCCCCCTAAAAAAGGGTCTTTACTGAGTAACATGTAGCCAGAAAAGCTTGCTCTTTGGGCCGCAGGAGGAAGGTACCTTGATGGCCTCCGGGCCCATTGACCCGGAGGGTCCCACCCAGTCAGGGACAATAACATACTCGTTCGAGGAATGGGTGGTTACGCTAGTCCTGGATATATCCCGCGCAACTAAGCACATAGTGCATGCGCACTAGGACGTTGTATGAACTCCGGTGTATTCATTGAACCGGACTGCGCCTACATCCGTAGACCGCGTGCGCAATTCTGCATGCAGCTGCAGAGAGTGAAAGCAATTCAAACTCTCTTTCCAGTTTATCTCAGTTTGCGTGCGTGCGTGCGTGCGTGCGTGTGTTCGTAAGAGAGAGTAGTATGGTAACGAGAATGGGACAGAGCAGCAACAAGAAGGAACGACACGGGGCCAATCCGGAGATTAGAAAGTAGACTTACGTACTATTAGTATAGCTTACTAAACTGGCGATGCTGTGCTATAATGTGAATTCTCCATAGTATAACAGTAAAATCGTAAGCGTACAACTCTATTAGTAACCAAGCGCATGGGGAGCAGCAGAGATTTAGGATTCAGCTCATGCTGCACATTGCATTTATGGTGCGGATGCCATTTAAAAGGGGCAAGCACATTTTGGGCAGGCAGACCAGCAGACCAGCAAACAAGGTCACGCCATTAAGGGCACGTTAAGTACCCTGTGAGTCAGAAAAATCCCTCCTGCTTTCTCCCAGCACCTCTTACTTCTCACCATATCATTGGTAGTACTCATACTCCTGACAAACTCCCTTTGGACTCTTCCCAATCAGCACACAGGTGCACCGTATTGTCACGTCCCCATGGAACATTACTACGACTCACACTGTTCAAGTTGCAAAAGAACTTAAGAAAGAGACTGTGCCCGTAAATGCCTTAATCTAACTTTGAACGGAGACATTAAGTGAGGACCAGACGTGACACTTTATATTTTACAGATACATATTGGGGAAGAAGACCCCGACTCGTGGTGGCCGCATCCCCAACAGGGACGAGAGCATCATGAGGACGAGGAGGAGGTCACAAGCCTGCATGGCGGGAATTACCGCCCAGGACGATTCGTGGTAAATTTCCACCAGAAGTCGTCGTCTTGCCACCGTGTTCGCACTAGTCCATCATAACGAGGACTTTCAGTTACTCTCCTACTTGGTCATTTACTGCACGAGAGTGTACAATGTACACTGTCCAAATGCTGTGCGGAGCTCGCTGCCGACATTGACCAATGATCAAGCATTCTTGTCAGTCTCTGATTCAGCTGACAGGCCTCGGAGGACTTAGTTAGTGACGAGTCATTGTAATCAATGCCACATTGACAGTCAGTCTGCCTCTTTGGCGGCCACGCGATGCCGGAGAGCCTCCTGATCCTGCATGACGTATCCGTTACTGACCTGGTCCAACTGATCATGACTTCTCTTAGGTCTGGCTTAGCCGAGCGCTACTCTTTAGACGTCCTTCGCCGCCACATCCGCTCGCGCCAGGAGATCGTGAGCTTCCCGTCGCGGTCGCCACGTGGGTCCATAGCACAACGATCAGCCGCGAGCAGCACAGTGGCCGTCCTGCATCATAGAAGAGGAAGCTCAGCCGCAGCAGCGGCAATGAGCGGAGCCTCGGGAGGGTCAACGACAGCAGCCACCACTGCACCCATGGGCAACGGCGGCGTTGGTAAGTCTGGAGTAGGACATAGAAAAATCGTAGCACGCACCATTGGGTTTGGGCAAACCACGCACGCACACTCACATTACTATCCCCATGACGAGGGATGTCCAAATCCAGTAAATAAACTTTTTGGGCATAAATGGACCTTATTGACATAAAACCCATATATGACCTTTATCTGCATATTGCCTGCATGCTTGATCTCTCGCTGACTAGAGTCCGGCTCGATTCAACTTCACTCATTTCCATCATAAGTGAAGCATTGGCTTGGTGGACTCGGAGTTCATGAGTACAAGGGACGAACACCACCTGATCGAAAATCAAGACAGCTGGCTTGTGTGTGTGAACACTTGGGGTGATGAAATTCGGTGAAAAAACTGGCACAATACATTATGGAACGTCAGCGGTGGCCATAATTGCAAATCGGTTTACACCTCCCTGATGCGTAAGACGAGCAAATATAAGGAAGGTCCTTGTGACTTCCTGTCAGTTGAAGCCTTTGTGGGGATAACAGAGCTGGATATGACCATCGCAGGAAGTAATGGGGGCTCGTGTGAACTTTCCAAACGAAAGCTACTCGCTCAGAGGAAACTAGTGGAGGAACAACTTTAGAAAGGCGGGAACATTTAAATTGGTAAATAAATCGGATAAATAGGGTATAGAACGTGACATGTGAACTGCTGAAAATTGGCAAAAATGACAAATTTGGTGGATAAGTGGATTCTGTGGCAAAAAGCCTGAAAACTGAAGTTCTACCATCCCCTGTGATCACACACCATCCTTCATTGCGTAACAGTCATTTCGACTCCAAGTCATTGGTGAAATCCAGCTGTCTGACCGTTTTCGCGTTTTAAGTAGAGCAACAATATAAAATGTTCTAGACTTTAGGGGAGTGTGGTGTGAGAATAACAATTCTTCATGGATATTTTTCTGAATATTTGGCATTGTTTTCTGCATATAGTCGGGTATGTTTGTCCTCATTCGCACCCCCTTCTTGGGCACACTTCCTTACGACTCAGAGTGTGTTATTCAGACTTAAGAAAAAGTAGGACTTTTTTAAGACGTATCGGTGAAGATTTTCAGGGACCCAAGTTACTCCTCAAACTTTGTCTGTGCCCCCACTACCTCAGTGGGTTGTGAGAGGACTTGAAAGACATTCTCACTTGCAAGTATCAATTGCTCACTAAGGCTCACTTACGCAATCAAATTTTTACGGAATGGCATCTTGAGCTGACCTAAATCACCCTGGGATGTCCAGGAACAGCAAGTGCAAAGCTAGGCATAGTTTCTAGAATAGGGCACATTGTACATTGTATAGAATGGTTGATCGTAACACCATAAAGAATTTCTACGCATACAATATACTTGGGCCGCCATAAAGAATGTTTAAAACATTCTGTATGGCGGCCCAAGTATATATGTAAGAGCCGTGCTGACGACACTCATTTCCAACAGGTCTTTTGACCGGAAATCACTTCCCACTGTCGAGCTTCCCGGATATCGACGACGGCGACGGCGAAGAGCTCAATCTCTACGCCACAGACAGTCGTCGCTCATCCAGAAGCGCCGTATCATTTGTCGACGAAGCCGCCGAAGCCGACCACCACACCCCAGCCGCCGCAGAAGTGCTGGCGGCGGGTAACGCCGCGGTGGCAGCAGCAGAAGCTGCAGAGGCTGCGGCGGCTGCGGCGGCGTTGGCCGCAACATCAGCGGCGAGCACAACGACGGGAGCCGACATCAACATCCGCGTGATTCCGCCTTCTTCATCCGAAAGCTCTGGTAATATCCAACTTCTGGCCGAAATATCCGAATCTTCTTTTTGCTTGCTGCAACCACGACCTTTCTACAATAAGTACGGAACACAAATGACTGTTGATGCATGGCTGATCAGGGGCCAAGACTGATTTGAGGCCCAGATCGCGCCTTCTGCACTCCGGCCAATTGCGAAGTGGAGTAAATGTCACCACTTGTAGTCTTCACATTCTGACTTTTCGCCTGAAGGAGCCAACAACTATTTGAATATACTAACTATATATTGCATGAGCGTAGGTGGCGCTTTTTTTCCGAGTTTTCAACGATCAAAATCGAGGAAATTGACCTGTCGGAGGTACCTTACAGCCCGAGGTCGTAGTCCGAGGGCTGTAATAGTCCGAGGACAGGTCAAATTCAGGGGATTTTGATGATTACACAAGGAAAATGAAGCGCCAATTTGTAATTTGTAGCGAACTTTTTTCTTCATTGTCCTCAACAAAGGCATGAAGGCTCCTTGACGAATTTAATTGAGCAACACAAAAAATAAATTTGGGGAAATGCTAGTTCCTTGAAGCCTGGTGCTATGTAGCAGCATAGAAAGTGAAGGTAGCGGCATATAAAGTGGATCAGTATTGTCTGCCCCTGGGCAAGAGGAGGACAATAAAGAAAAAAGTTCGCTTCAACACATATATATATATATATATATAATTATATGTATATATATTAAGCTAGGTCGAAAAGGGGCCAACTTTGGAAAATCACTGATGGTGTCTCGGGTTTGTCACATGGGGGTCAAAAGATGAAGATGTATCAAATACTTTGGAAAACAAATGTGTTCACCTCTGCCCAACTTGATTTGAAATTTATGTACTAAGCCACTGTAGTAAATTTGCTGCGAAAGTAGATTTGTGTCAGAAGCTGCCAAACTGGGTGAAAATCACTGACCCAAATGCTGACTTGCTCCAGTTTGTCAGGAAAATATTTTACAGCAAGTCCTGAAGAAAGAAACTTACAACTTATTTCACAGTATTATGCAACTTCAAATGCATTTGGGCATAGGTAAAACTTCTTTTTTTCACTTTTATTTGACTACAAAGTCGTCAAATGGAATGTGGTGACAAATGTTGGACACCCATGGGGAACTCCAATTTTCGACCCAGCCTAATACATATCCATCTATGCTCATAAAGTAGTAACAAAACAGTGGTGTTGCGTTGTTGCTACTTTGCCATGAGTGTGCGTGGGTCTAAATCCATGTGTACCGGTTCATTGTTGCTTGTCTGGAAACAGACTCTTCTCATATCCATCAGGTGGCAACACTATCTTTGTATTATTACCCCTCATCTTTGTATGTCTCCTAGTGTCACGCTGGTGCTCACTATGTAGCATCTTGGCCTCGTATCTTACTGGCAGCCACGACAACTGCAGTGGAGTGATGCATCTCACTTTCTCTCCAGCGTCCCCCACGAGTCCCCAGATCGACAAGTTCTCCTTGCACTCGTCGCCAGGTGCTGAAGTGGGAGCTGCCGTGGCGTCGTCGCATCACCAGGGCAACAGCGACTGCCGCCATGAGAACGGCTGCCCCTCTCACGCCGAAGGAGGCGCACTCAATGCAGATTTGTTCCCTTCACTCCACACACCTGTTCTTGGCAGCGGCAGCGGCGCCGGCGGCGGTGCCGGCGGCGGCGGGAGGGGGAGCCGCCGTGGTGGAGGCTGCGGCAACTTCAACAGAGAGGAGCAGAGCGACATGGACCTGGCCTTGGCCTTGATGGCAGAAAGACAGACCGAAGACGAGCGGGTGAGTTAGTGACTTGATTAAGCAGCCGTCACTTTTGTAAGCAAGCTCTTCTCATTGCAGACTAACGAAATCCTCCGAGATTGGAAGATGCTCGCCCAGAAAGTGGATTACTGTCTCTTCTGGATCTTCCTCCTCATCACCAGCCTCACCAGCTTCACGTTTATTTTCGTTCTGCCATACAGCAATAGGGGAAAGCTCCTCTGAATGACACCACAATAACTGTGCTACTGTTTCCAAGGTGATGCTTGATAGGACGACGTTGGAGAGCCCAGTGAGGAGAAAACGTGAACTTTGTCGGAGGAAGAAGAGTCTCGACGAGACAAAGTGCTGCACATAACGCATTACTCGAGTCTGCAATCTGTACACAGTCGTAGGGATCCAGCAATAGACAATTTTACACACGTGTGTACGCGCTCAAAATATTCAAGATCTCCTCTCGCTTAAAGAACCATACAAGTTTTTTCCAGCACGCATGCTTCATCCCACTACATACGTACTTCTTTAATCATGCATGCTTCTATCTAAATTAGAGTCCTCACCAAATGATTGTTTTAATATCTCTACACTCGCCACTAGTGAGTAAGTTCGAATAATTATTTGAGGACCTTCGAATAACAATTAAAAAGCAATATTAACCGAAGATTAGTCGAACAATTTCGAATAATTTTGCTAAGTGAAAAGCTGTCACTTTTTTCAAATGAGAACGAAGAAAAAATCACATGGATGATGGATTGACGGATTCTAGGGTACAAGAATATTTTCGAATGAATAAAAACTTCTTTTTTTGGCCTATCTGAATCTTATGCACCTTATGGCATGAAAAATTATTCGAGATTTTTCGAACTCTCCACTTTAAATCTTTTTGTGGAGGGTCATTCGAATGCTGGTCGACTAATCGTCTTACTCACTACTCGCCACATCCTTCATATGTCGACAGCTTCTTTCCTATCACAGCATTAGCTGGAGTCACTGTACTCGAATAACACTTAAAGAACACTGTTTTCATAGCCTCGGACACGTAGTCTCTCTCACTCTCTTTCTCTCGCCAGAGCAAGGAGCGAGTGATTGATGAATAAGACCCCATGTACAAGATATGCAAATTATGTGTTGAATGGTTATACATAATTATATATTATGAGTTATTATGCATATGTACATATACAGTAAGTCATACGTGGTACCACGTGCGTAATGTAATATACCGTTGTCAATCACTGAAAGAAATTGTGACATTTGCAATAAACTTGTTCAAAATCTTAAAAGTTTTGCTAACACGAAACGATACCTTGGACCACTGCCATCATTCTCGTCTCGTCGTACGACCTGCGCAGGTTCGTATGCCCAGTTTAGACTTCCTCACAGCTCTGATCGTTGGTTCGTGGACCAGGGGGACGCGGGCGGCGGCTGCGACGGCGGCCAAAGCAACGCGGACAGGTTCATCGCCCTGCAGGCAGGGGAGATGCTCGTCTTCGTCCCAGACTGCGCACGGTACAAACAGTGGAGCAGGGGCCAATGAGAGAGCTCGAAACCGCCCAATCAGAAGACTGATGAAGGAAAACAACTGGGGCTCAGCTGAAACTGCACCAACAATGGACCGACCGCCCTTCGTCTGTCCAGAGCACGGTCCAGGGTAGTGCCAAGGACAGGACGCAAGGCTGGACTTTGTTCTCTCAGCTTGAAGGGGAGGTGTGGTCGCAATTGCCGGTGAGTGTCGGGGCCGTGACCGGGGCCGTGACCGGGGCCGTGACCGGGGCCGTGGTGATCTGCAAGACTAGGATGAAGCTCTCCTCGCAACTTCATCCAGAGCTGCTATCGGAGGCCCTGGTCCGGTCACTAGAAGCGCGGGGGGTGGACACAGTGGCCGAATTTGTGGCAGAGGACCCAGACCGCATGGCCAGGGAGTGCTCCGTTGACGTCGACACCCTCAAGGCGTTGCGGATCCATTTCTTCTCCAAGCACTCACTCCACGTCCTTACTCCGCATAATGTGACTGCGAGGCGACAAAGGAGATGTAACGAGGGAAGTGCCTTGAGAGTAGGCGCGGCCAAGCTGGACCGGGTCTTTCGCCTAGGAAAAGTCCATGAAGTATACGGACCCCCAGGAAGTGGCAAAACTCAGCTGGCTGTGACCTTGGTCGCGGAGTGCTTGGCCCTTGAAGAAGGATCTGCCCTATACTTGGATACCAAGGGGGACTTTTTCATCAGGAGGCTCGTTGAGGTGTTGAAGTGTCGTCGACCTGATGTCGTGGCACCGGACGTCTTGCAAAGAATGCGCTACAAAGCGATCAGCGATGTAAACTCGCTGAGGAACTGTTTAGAGACTATCTTGGCCTCTCTATCGAGAGACGACGACAGCTTTTGGAGCCACCTGGGTCTCCTCGTTATCGACAGTATCGCCGCGACCGTCGTCCCCGAGCTCGGCGAGGGAGTTCATCTGGGAGATCTCTACAAGAAGACCAACGGTATCGCCATCTCGCTGAGAAAGATTGCGGTCAAATTTGGCATCTGCGTACTGGTCATCAATCATGCCACAAACTCTGGTGATTCCCTCAAGCCCTCCTTAGGAAAACTGTTCTCGAGCGCCGCCGACGTCAGACTCTTTGTCCAGCATCACGGAGGAGACGGCGTATTCCGGTCGGTTCACCAACAACTCACTCACCAATATAGGAACACCTGGTCGACTTCCTAACATCACATTTGCAATAGTTAACAACAGTCTGACAACAGTCCTTGAGAGACCTCAGCCTCTTGTGTTTTCCTGGGATTCAACGTCCTACAATTTGTGTATACACATTTGCATGCACATTTGTGTATGTACGATGTTTCGGTGTGATGTCTGATGCCTCCTACTGGTGTCTCTCCACGATGTTTGACAACGTCCTGAGTGCATGCACGTGTGTGATACTTGAGATTTTTCTCTTTTGGACGTTTGATATGACTCTGGCGAGTGTGTGTGCGCGTGTCGTGGTTATTTTCTGTGACATTGGACTGGATTTCAGTGGACTTCCGGCTCGTGTGCAATGCATGTTGTCTGCTTTGCCCCATGCTTGACCCTCTAACTCAGTCTAACTCAGACTCAATCTAACTCCGTTGCTGCGCAGGTTGTTGGCAAAGACGACTTACACCATTGGTTAGCGGTGTTGGTAAATGAGTTGTTGGTGAACCGACACAGCAAGATCAAGCGGGTGGCAGTGGAGAAAGACGGTTGCACGCATCAGCGCGCGGAAGATTCAGTTCCTTTGTGTGATATCAAGATAACAAAGAAAGGCTGGGAGGACGTGTCTTGAATGGGTGCTTGAAGCTGTAATTACTAATGTTGCTTCCACGCTTGCAGGAGCGTCGACCAACAAAACAGAGCTGTTCTCCTTCTCCATGCCGCTGCCTCTGCCGCACATACCTCTGACCATCGAGGAGTTGTCACAGGTACCCCTGAGTCATCAGACGTCCTGGACATGCTGCAGTGGCTCGTGAGCCTATGTTTTTTCTGTGCAGGTGACCCGTCTGGATCATTGGAGCAACACCAACGTTCGTGTTCTTGGGGTGGTGAGACTGAGGATTCTAGAGAAGACGCTGGTGGTTCTGACATCAGTAGGAGAAGAAGAGAAGTCGGAGCTTGTTGTCGACTACAGGCATGAAATATGTATGCATATTGAAGAGTGGTGGAAATTTGTTACTTTTATCTATTTTTCAGTTTGATCCTGGACCAGTCAGACAAGCTTCAAGAAGGGTGCCGTGTCCAGATTTTAGGAGAGATCCAACTATCAGACAAGAACGAACCCATTTTGTCAGCAAGAATCATCCGGGACTTTCGTCGGGTCGATCCTGCCAGCTACCATAAGGCGACGGCTCTCCAAGCCAAGTATTGCCCTCTTAACATTAAGAGGTCGTCCAAAGACGATAGTAATCTCGAGGACTCAGAATATCACCTCCATGAAGGCGAGTCTGAGGACTCGAAGGCTGAGGAGGAAGTGAAAAAACGTGACCCTGACGTCAGTCTCGACCTCTTTGATACGTCCAACTAAGGAGCCAAGAAGTGGTGCGTCTTAACAGTGCATATAAGCATTGGGAAGTCCAAAAATGGCTCCAGCAACACACTATAAGACTCTCTTTATGCGGTATGAAAACCCCGCCAATGCTCTTGACGTCAGCCCAGACAGCAGAAGCGTCGTCATTGCTGGAAAAGGAAGTAAGTGGTAACAAAATCTGTACAAGAACAACGTAGGGAAATATACTTCCTTTCTTACGCAGTTTTTAAGATCTTCCATCTGGGTGAGAATGAGTTGGTGGAACGACTGAACTTGCGGATCGGCCGCTACCTCAATCTCAACTACTCGTGCAGCGATGTGGCCTGGAGCAAGTTGGATGAGTATCTCCTTGCTACGGCGGCCACCAATGGTTCCGTCGTACTCTGGAATCTGGCTAAGACCAGCAGGTCCAAGCAGGAGTACTTGTTTGCAGAGCACAAGAGGACCGTCAACAAGGTAGATATCGCCTGATCTGTAAATACGTACGACTTAGCGTTACGTACCGTATATACGTACGTACATTGCGTACGGCATTACAGTACCGCGTGTTCAAAAATTAAACGTCTCTTACGACCATGCAGCCTCCTACTTTTTATTTCCTCTCCTTATTCAGAATGATATAGTCATAGCCTCTCTGAGGCAAAACAAAGGCGACAAGTGGCATGACATTCTGAATTCATGAATCCCCTGGAGGGCAATTCAGTTTTTGAACACACGGTAGATGGACCCATGATGCGTACGTACGTACGTAGAACAAGATTAAGTTCCCCAGCTACAACTTATGCTAACACTTCGCATGCTTCGTAGGTTAACTTCAACCCTTTGGATCCCAACATTTTGATCTCAGGGTCTCACGACTCTGTGATCAAGGCCTTCGATCTGAGGACTAGAGAGGTGGTGGCATCGTTCTCCTCCACGCTGGAGGCCGTCCGGGATGTGCAGTTCAGTCCGCATAACCAAGTAGGTGGCAAGTTTCATGAGTGACGTTCATGTGGTAGAATTCGCCCAATCACGAAAGGGATGACATGCATGTTGAAGTGCACCGAATCTTTCCATCGTGAAAGCTTTAGGAAAGCTACTAAACCTAGTAAAATTTCCTGCTGTTGTCACCGTAGCAGTTGTCAGTCAGCTGTTACCAAGACTTACTAGCAGCTTTCCGAGTGCGAAGTAGTGTCGATCCACGCTACAGGTACTCGTTCTAGACCGAGGGCAGGTCCGGCTGGCGGGCCTGATCGTTTGCGGTGAACAGGGTGCGTCTGAATTATCGACCTTCTAAAGTGCATTTTAATTCAAATTAGCGGGGATGGGAGGATTGGTGGTAGTGCAAAGCAAATTCTTTAGTGATTACGAAATTAGTGTTACTGTAGTCTCCGGTTACAGTCACAATCCGGTTATCGTCAGCTCTCATCCCGGTACCGATTTTTACTTTATACGACGTGTTTGATAGTCGCAGGAACGACCTCTGAGGTGGGTTTCTTGAACATATGATCACCACAAAATTGCCCACTAAAGCAGTCACAACTAAATATTGTTGAAGGAACCCATCAACATATCATCATATAAACTGAGGTGGGTTTCTCGGAGAACGCGACGTTGGCGACTATCTGATTGGCATCTATGACGTGATCATGACGCCTTCGGTGTCTGCGCTAAGTAGCGCTTGTTACGGCGGTTTGCGTGCTGGCCTACGTAGGACCGTTGCTGGTCTCAGTTCTTTTCATCGGAAAAAACGATGTTCTGGTCGGGGCTATTTTTCATCCGGGTGAGCATCGTCTGGGCCGTCTTTGCTCTTTTCTTTCGCTGTTCTGCACTTATAGCCTGTAACTTCGTCACTGCTCTGCTGACAAATCCTAAGTCCTTCCTCACCACCTTCCCTATGGCGGTCCTGGCCACGTTCATGTCCCTGGCCAGCTTCCTGATTCCATCTTGCCATGACTTACAATTCTGAATCGATTTTCCTTCTGTTCTTCGCTATGGCAAGTTGACAAAAGGTTTTTATGCGAACCTATAAATCATTGCACACTGTTGCTCTTTTTGCTAGAAAAAGTGTACACAGTTTTAGGAGACACCCGGTAATTTAAGCTTTGTGGTGGTACGAGCCACTTGTTTTACTCAGATCGGTTTCGATGACATCGGTTACAGTCATCAAAACTTCGGGTCCTGAAGTGATGACCATAACCGGAGACTGCTGTATTTCCAAACATTTGGTCTCCATGTGCCTCAGTTTGACGCCGTCGACCGAAAACTGCAGCAAGGTCACGTCCCCTTTCGCTGCTCCTTCTCGGGCAGGGAAAAGAAGCTAAAAATATTTGCAAAAACAGCTCGAAATAACGCAAAAATCAATTTCACATGAACTTGTCCATGCACTTGCAATACTACTCCATCCCCGTGGCTTTTGAGCTCACCCAGGAGAAGAAGGCTAATAATATGCACATCTCTTTGTGTTGCGTGCACACACCAGTACACAGGCAGGCGTAGGTCCTCTCTACCTAACGCTACTGGAAGGTTGACAGATGGATGGTAAGGTGATTGCACACACATTTTGAAATTACTTTTTTAAATAAGTTTTTGAAGTGGAGTGCTGAAAAAAGGGTGATGCGAGTGAAACTTTGAATCTCTACTTTCTGCTTGAGATAAACATAAACGCTCAGTGAATGATAGCAACATGTGCTGTAAATATATGACCAGAAAGTGAGAATCAAAACGTGCAGTAAGATAGCATATAGTACAGTGAAACGGCATCTTGTGCAGTACATTTGCAAAATGTACCGGAAAAATACTCGATGCTTACTCAAAACTTGAACGCATGCGTCTACAAGTGTGCTTGCTTTCCATATTGATCAGCATGTTTGATGTTTTACAGCAGTTAAACATGCCATGTCAGATCTTGCTTGGTTTTGGTCACGAGAATGAGACTGACCTTAGTTTAGGCGTTCCCTGTAGATGATTCCAGACGTACTGCTTCACACGCGGTACGTCTGGAATCATTTTAAGCATATGACTTGTTTTCACCGTGTATTTGCCTATATATGCAACTATATATACAACACCCTACAGTGAAACGTCATGACTTGTTGGGACAGGCATAGTTGAAAGAAGCATTTGACTACATTATCGAAGTATGTGCCAATTAATGCAGGATGCACTCACTCAAGCTGCAATTTCCTTTTATAGTTGGTCTAACGCACTTAAGGGTAATGACTTTACACATGGACTTACTAGTCCTGGTCGGCAAAAGTAAGCAATTGCAACAACCTTCAAAGGAGAAAAAATTCTGTTCTAGAAGATTCTGGGTTGCCAAGCTCACAGAGCAACGAAATTGCTCTTTGCTTTCTGTGCAAGAAAGTTGAGGTGTTTCTCCCAGGGGTGCCAGTCGTCTGGAGTTTCACTGCGAACGTCAATGACCTTCTTTAACAAACTATAACCATGCTACAGAAGGCCAAAATCACGGGTATGGATATCTAGAGTCAGTACCGTGGTCACGTCTCGTGGAGCTGTTAGGCGCGCTCTCAGACGAGAGCGACTGGCAGCCCTGAGCCAGCCATGTCACAGAAACACTGCAGGAAGGCGAAGCAGCTCCAAGCTGTGATTCGATGCTGCCGTCTCGTACTTTATTTACACCGGCGCCCGTCTCTCTCATCACTAGGGTTGTGATTCGAGCTTTTCTTTTCTCAAACCGAGCTGAGCAGAGTCGTCAGTTCGATCGAGCTGGAAAAGAAATCTCGAAAGCCCTAAGCTCTGCTCGGCGCGGAACTCGATGACAACCCTAATTGTAGCTCGGTTTCACCGCCTCAAAAAACAAAGCAAAACCTTCAGGCTGATTCGAGCTGAAGGAAAAGCAGCTCACCTTAGGGATGCTTGCGGGCCGAGATTTTTCGCTACGGGCCGGGCTGGGCCGGAAGAATTTTTATATGGGCTGGGCTGGGCCAGCCCGCGGGCCCAGCACAGAGAGAAGGTAGGTATCGGGAGAGCAATCTACACAACGAAGCGTCCACGTGCGCGCAACCGAGATTCAGCTGTTGATGGTGGCAAAACCTTTTATATAGCACTGTAGTACTCTACTCATTCCTACACAACTTCAAGTCTACTGTTCTTCCAAAGTTCATAGTTAAGCTCATCT
>JAAUXU010014375.1_pt1 | contig 20982 bp, 25 predicted proteins | sample 7278151 | NCBI WGS metagenome assembly JAAUXU01 (sample SAMN14350113, study PRJNA611818) | marine sediment metagenome | isolation source: surface marine sediment (1.8m) | place: French Polynesia: Moorea | collected 2018-08 | reverse complement strand
CTCTCTTCCTTCTCTCTCTCTTTTCCTTCTCTCTCTCTCTTCCTTCTCTCTCTTTTCCTTCTCTCTCTCTTTTCCTTCTCTCTCTCTCTTCCTTCTCTCTCTCTTTTCCTTCTCTCTCTCTTCCTTCTCTCTCTCTTTTCCTTTTCTCTCTCTTCCTCTTCCCCGTCTCCATTCCGCTCAATCAAGGGTCAAGACGAGGGCGCACATTAGGAAAACAAAGGGTCGAAGCAAGCAGAGAAAGGATGGAGCAATGCTGTTTCCTGACTCTTGGCTACAAATAACCTAAGCCTTCTTTCTTCTTCCTCTTGCTTGCTTCGTTGAAGCAGTTGCCAGTCCATAAAGAAGAAGTGTGCGCGCGCGGATGTCATCAATGCCTTGGAAAAATGCTGGTTGCGAGTGACCAAGAATGGAGGGTTGCATTAGTTGCTTGACTAAAGCAAGAAGGTCATGGCCTGTCCACATTTCGTGCTTACAGCGTGTGATGGGAGAGAGGGGGTGGTTAGGGCAAGAGGAGTTATACGCAGAGAAAAGAGGGTGCAAAGCAGTTTCTTTCATTCACCCTGTAGGTCTGTGATAAAGTAACTACAATGCTGGGACCCGAATCAATTGTATTCTTCTTTGAATTGGTCGAGATCAAACCATAGAATTTCGTGGATGCATTTTAGAGAGCAATGTACATCCTCAAGCATCATACTGTGAAACTTGAGCCTGTTGGCAGCCAACGTGGCCTGGGGTTGGAGGTGGAAGAAGCTGGCGCTGGGGTTGTGCTCGTCCCCCTCGCCGGGGTTGTGGAAGTGTGAAGGTCCTGGATCACTTCTCCTGCTCCACGACTTCCCTCATGAATGCGGCATGCAGAAGTGCAGCCACATGTTTCTAGATTGCCATTTCAACAGCACCCGAGCTTCAAGAACAGCTAGAGTTGCCAGGCGGACGCAAAATAAAGGTCCGAAATAACATAGTGCAACTATTGGTCTGCAGTCGCTTTGGGTCGCCCGCACTGTGCAGCTCGTGGACAATTTGATGTACTCACCTGGTGATCACTGGCAAGCACATCAGCAGACAAGTCACGACCGTGGAGAGTCGCACTCGAATCTCCGGCACGATGGCCCGCCCGCATCCACCCATCTTCCTCTTCCTAATCTTGCTCTGCCTCCTTCACTTCATCTGACCTTTTCTTCTTTTAATTCAGCACTGAGAGCAGCATCACCTGTGTTTGCAGCCACCTGTGCAGGCTCTGTCTGTTCGTTTGCTACCGGGAGACCTCGGGAAAGTACATGGAGTTGCTGCTTCCACGGCGCACTGGACCACTACGTACTACACCCACACGTCCTTCGTCAGAGTCTCTTGGAGCGAGTTATTCGTCCACATCCAAGGCAGGAGTATTGAATAGTGAGACACCGCTGTTCCAGCTCCTTCGTCCCTTTTTCCTCCAGGATCGCCGGCATCTGGAAAAGTTTTTTTTGCTGCTTTGCATTTTTATCTTTCTTGGCATGTTAACTTTCCTCAGCTTTCCCCCGTCATCTCCGCATTTTAGGAATTAGAGGTCGACCAACATCGATACTCTGTAATTCTTCTTTGTGTTGGCTTATTTTTCTGTCGGGATTTCTTTCTATCTTCCCAGATCTTTTCTATCCGTGACACTTGGGCCTATCTACGAAAATCCCTTAGCAGGCCTGACGTGGACTCAATCTCCAGGGAAAGAGACTTTTCTGGTTTGTACAACGAGCGGAAAAGCTCGGAAAGCGCCAATATTTTCGGCATCATGCGTGAAAAAGCGGACATTCAGACAGTCCCTGCTCAAATACTCCTTCAACCACTCTATAAAGTTCATAATTATGCACTACACTAGTTGGAAAATGTCAATTTAGTGTTGTTTTGGCGGGAAATTGACCTCATGCGGAGGTAAAGTCCTAGGATTTACTTTTTAAAAAAAAAGAAAAAAAGGGGTTACACTGTAAACTTTAACTGAGGTGGATATGTAAAAAGATTCAAACGAGGCAAGAGGCAAAAACACAGAAAGACGACATTTAGAAGCATAGAGTTTTGAAAATGAGGTTCGTCTATCAAAGCAGACATGAATGAATTTGCTTGCTTGCCCTGTCTTCCTTGTCCCTGCATTTTTGTTATTGGCCTTTTCTTTTAAAACTTGAGTTAAAAGTACCCATGGTATTTTTTTTCTTTAGTGAAATTCTAATACTTTTGATTTTGATAGGAAAAAAAATCGACCTATTAGGCAAGTCAAAAAACGAAAATTTTTGGATCTTGCTTAGTGCAGCTGGGGTTCGTCACCAAAAGCCTAGTGGTGAAGATGTAGTCCACTACTTTTCAAGAACAATACCTTTGACACACACACAAAGTTTTACTGCATAAGTTCAGTTCAGTTTGAATGTGGCTGCGCGATCTCTCCTTGGCTTTATCGATGACCTTCGGGCCTCCACCCCCACCCCCATCTGCCCTCAGACGATATATAAGGCCTCGGACAGGCTCAAAACCACCTCAGTCAAAATTCGGAAATATAGTGCTACAATGCGGACAGGCAAGCTATAGTCGATACATGAACTAATGGTGTGTTAAGCCACAGCGATCAATGTGAGGAGCAAAGATTGCGCTAAAAGCTCCATGAAGAGGTGTCGTCCGTCTAGCTGAAGGACTCACTCAACATGAACACGACGCTGAAGAAGTTTCACGTCTGTCCGCTCACTGCATCGCATACAGATTTTTTTTTTTTTGGGGGGGGGGGGAGGGGGGGGCAGTGATTGTCCAATGTGTGACCCGTGCTTTCCCCGCCCCCCTCTTGCTGGTTGCCACTTTTCTTCTTCACTCTATTTAGGGAAGTTGTTGAAAGAAAGCAAAGTTGATGTTGCAGCTCTTCTCTTCACCCCGACGATCTGTCAACGACTTTGTCCCTTTTGTTGCAGGAATAGAGAGTGGGTCGAAAACACTATGTCAATAAATGAAAAGTTTCCAAATGGCTGCTGCTGCAGTCGCAGGTAAAAAGAGAAATGGATGGAGAGAAAAGGCCCTCCATGACTTGGGATCAAGGCTCCAGGGTAGGGTTGGGTGGAGCAGAAGAGAAAATGCCATGAATTAACAACCGCCATTGGCCTCCACACTCATTACCTGTGTTTCAACCTGGTCATATCTTTACTGCTTTAACGTAAACTTGTGGGTTTTTTTTTCAAATCTACACCAATATGGACGTTGAAGGGGCTACAGAAATCATGGCCTACCTTTTTTCATTTAAAATCGATAAGCAATAACTCAGTGTTTCTTCGTCTTTCTTTCTCTTTCTCCAAAACTGCTCACTTTACGTACGTACGTATACGTTCCATGTGCCTTTGATGTCAGCAGTCGTCGTAGTCGTCGTACTAGTAGCGATCTTTCCTCCTCCTCCCCCCTCCACGACCTCTCCTTTTCCTCCTTCTTGTTCTTCTTCTTCCTCTTCTTCTTGTACTTCTTCTTCTTGTTCGTGGTCGTCTTCGCCGTCCTCGTCGTCCTCGTCGTCCTCGTCGTCTTCGTCGTCTTCGTCGTCTTCGCAGTCCTCGTCGTCCTCGTCGAACTCGTCGTCGTCGTCTTCTTCCTCTTCCTCTTGTTCTGGGCTCTTCTTCTTTGATTTATTCGCCACTTTCCTCCCTTCGCCGTTCGTTCGATCCGAGAAACAACTGAATTCCGCTGCCTTTTTCTTCCCCTCCCCTTTTTTGTCGCCGTCGCCGCCGCCGTCGCCGTCGCCGCCGTCGCCCTCGCCCTCGCCCTCGCCCTCGCCGTCGCCGTTGTCGTCGTTGCTGTCTCTGACCTTGCGCTTTAGCATAGCAGCATCCACCACTTACTCTCTCCTCCTCGTCCCTCATTTTGCTTTTTCTCTATTTGTGGTACTTTTTCCTTCATCTTTTCCCCCAAAAAGACTAACAGAGCTCATCATGGACATCGCCAGTATAAGATTTCCCGTTTTAAAAATGCATTACTGTACAAAAGAAATTCCTGTGCGAATATTTAGGTGGTTCTTCTCTAAAAGTAGGTATAAGAATGACATCCTTGGGGCTGACTTTTATGGAGAGATTCCAGTGCAATGATGACACCTGGTTAAATGCATCAGCAACACCTCTCTGTAAGAATAACCTCCCCAAGACAATCAGCCGTAGTCTAGGGTCTAAAGTACAACCTGAATATGAATATGTTCATATTGAGGTCGCACTCTAGGTCACCCTGTATTACTAACCTTCCCAAAAGCACAAAATTGCTCATTTTGCTCCTGACATAAAATGCTCGTCCATTGGTCTCTTCTCTGTAGTGCCAAACGATGCCCTCATCTCAGGTCGATCGGTCAAAGCATCATTGGATCAGTTCCACACTCCTGGCAGCGATTTCTGGTCACGCAATGACAACAGAAAAGCGCAGGCTCATTTTTACCGGGAAATAACGTCTAGCAGGGCAATTTTAACCCTTCCTCTGCACAGGAATGCAGTGCACACAGTGCAGTCTGCTTCAGACTGAAAAGGACGACACCGGAGCATTTTGGGCGTTGCTGGACTGTGGCATCGTTGGCCCGCTCAAGTCCTGGCTCTCAGGGACCTGGTACTCATCCAAGGAGGAGCTTCAAACTGACATCATCAGGGCATTGGACACTTTGACGATCTGGAAGACATGCAAGCTCTTTAGGAGCTGCAGCATTCTAATATTGAGTGCTATTGTTCTATTGAGCAGTAGTACTGCTTATAGTATATGACATATTGGTCTGCAGCAAAAGTATTTTTTGTCGTCCATTCTTGTGTCAAGAATCAAGTGTGCCGTCCTCCTGATAGTTACAACAGCACGTGTCCTTTGGAGCGGACTCCCCTGTATAAGATTCACAATCAGATCCTTGGCAAAGAGGTTCCATTGAAGGAATTACGAGTCCCTATTCATATAAAAGGACAGCTCCTTATGTACGTGTGTCTATCCGCGGCTGGTTTCTGCCATCTCTCGCGGCTGACGGGCCCTCTCCGCGGCGGATTTTCGTCAACTCGCGGCTGATGGGCCCTTTGCGCGGCCGATTTTTGTTATTTTCGCGGCGTTTTTTGTTCGCACTACGTGGCTCAAGCCGAGTCAGACTGGATTCATTCTTCAAGCTGCAGACTAAGAACTTGCACCACAGCAACGCACAGAGTGAAAAAGGAGCTCTGGTAATATGATGATTGCATACTTTTTATCCGTTGCAGCAGTGCAACGGATGCAGTCCTACTTGCAGTCCTTGGCGAAAGTCATGAGCTGCAAACGCTGGAGCAGCAACGCTTTGCAATCTTCGTCTCAAATTGGCTCACTGGGACACAACATTGACACATGAGGCAGTGTGACTCACTATGATGATGCTGACCACGCAACCCACAGTGGTTTCGCGTATGTTTTGGGATGCACCTATAATGGGTTTTGGTTTTTTACAAAGGGATAAAGTAGCCAATATCACTACGTATGACTCAGGTGGTGACAGTTGTAAATGTGTTCCGCTGTATGACCGCATTGGCTTGTTTTACCTGGATGAAGCAATACATGGATTTGAATTTTGATTCCCCTTTGCCTGAACACATCAATGTACCGATCAATCTACCGATAAAAAAGTCCTAGCCTAAAACGTACACGTATATAAGCGGACATAGCTAAAAGTGGGGGAAATTAATGCAATGCAAGAAAACTGCTTTATTTGTTGACGAGGATTACTTTGCCAAGATCACCACGGGGTAGTCTGGGATAACCCGGGTAAAATCAGGGCTCCAAGATCTTACTGAAGCTGTCCTGGTGATGTTAAACCTGCCAAATACTTTATGTCCCTTACCTGCTACAGGAGTCTCGTTGATTTCACTCTATTTTTGTCGGTGGCCTCAGCAATGCCTTTCTGTCGAAATACTTTATATCAGACTTCTTTAAAGACTATTTCAGTCACGACGAGAAAGAATAATTTTTGAGGCGACTCTTTTTGTCCTGATCCCGAGAAGCAGGAGGCAACACTTTATCTGCCAAAGCGGAGCTGAGACCGATCAAGTGTTGCCACATGTTTCGAGGGGCCCAGGACAAAAAAGGAGGCTCAAAAAGTATTCCCTCCAGGAGCGACTGGTGATGTTTTCTGCTAAAATGTCGCTTTCGGTATGGGGAAGAAGAGTGACAGTCCAAGGGTACAACACAAGTGTAGAAGTAACACTATCACTGTCCAAGTGAATGACATCAATGTTCATTTACTCAGTGACAATGCAAACTTCTATTCACCATAGAGGGGCAAAATTGCGACAATTTTCCAGAGGTCCAAAATTGGCGAGTGAAAACACCAGAAATCGGTGTAACTTTCAGTCGTCTACAAACTTATTGCCTGGTCGTCTATACTTACTCGTAGAAGAACTAAAAGAGTGACGTATTCAGTACTATAGAGTTGGGTATGGATGGGCTGTTGTTGAGGGTGAGGTTGGCCAATAGAACACAGACAGAATAACACTGTGTTTTGTTTTCAATCATATGCAACATGTTTATAATCCATTGCAGTCAAGGTTGCATAAAAAACAATATGTTTTTGAAAACTTTGCATGAAAATGCCTGGAGGAGGTGGAAGGAGATAAAAATATGGAGTCTGAGGCTGAATGTTGGTAGAGTGACTGATTCAGTGACCCTTCTAATGCTGATGTATATGGATGAAGTATGATATAAAGTTTTGTTGATTACAGTTTTTACAGATATGATTTTGTGCATTTACCAGAACTTTCATTTTCAGACGCGTCTTTGTAGTTGAGGTCGAGAAACGGAGTAAAAATAGGCCTCTAGGTTTTGCTCCTCGATGGTGACGCGCACTGTGAGAAACCAGTAATAAAAATCCAGCATGACTAGCGGAGCAATATTGAAAATCCTTTTTGTCTGCTCTTTTCTGGAGAAAAAAAGCGACATTTTAACAGAAGAGTCTCTTTTTGAAGAAAAGGGAAGTTAAAAGAAATCCAATGAAAATTGATACCACCTACAGTCTTTTGATGACTTAAATCCCACTATGAAGTTAAGTCTTCTTCGCGAGATATTTTTACGGATTGTATTGCGCAAAAATGACCACCCTGCCAAATCTCGCAAAAACCATATTGTGCTGCATACTCGAGTACTGGGGGGGGGCATTTTATGTAGTGCTGCTTGCACTGCAATTTGCCTCCGCGCGCTGCATCAAGTAGCAATGACAAAAATGTGGAAGAGGACAGTTGAAGTGGTTCCAGTATGTGCAAGAAAAGCATGCACCAGTCTATGGTCGCATCCTGTGCCTGAAGACTGAAGACCAAGGAGATCCACGGGGAGGTCAAGGCCACTGCTGGGTGGCTTGAGCGCTTCAAGAACTGACACGGACTCTGTTTCAAGAAGCTACAGGGGTGCTACGCTGCTGAGGCCAGCGCCAATGTTGGCCGGAAGTGGGAGGACAACCTGCTTGAGAGATACACTGATGAAGTCAACAATGCTGATGAATCTGGGATTTATCTCCATGCACTCCCTGACAGCACCTACATTGAAAAGAAGCAGACCAGGCCTAGTCGAGGATTCAAGACTGCCGTGGACTGCATGACTGTGCTGGTGTGCTGCAGCATGGCAGGTGACAAGGAAAAGCTGCTCATCATTGGAAAGAGTGTGGTTCATACGGACCATGTGTCTCATTTGTGTGATTACATTTTCAGAAACCAAAGTGCTTTGAGAATGTGCATTCTGTTCCTGTGACGTACAAGTCATTTGGACGACTACAGCCAATTGTTGGGACTTGTTGGAGGGCTGGAACAAGAGTGTGAAGAAAGAGAAGAAGAAGATTGCCCTACTGAGAGGTAACTGAACTGCTCATGTTGAGATGGGAAAGCTCTCAAACATTGAAGTGATCCCTCCTCCTCCCAACACCACCTCTCTCCTACAGCCCTGTGACATGGGCATCATCCCCACACTGAAGGCATATTTCTGGCATGACATGTGCAGCAGAATTATTGACATGATCAAGGACAATACAGTCATCACTGACAACTTGGTGGCGAAGGGAATTTCAATCCTGGATGCTCTCCACATGCTCCACAGTGCCCTGCAGAAGATGACAGCAACAGTGATCTGAAACTGCTGGAGGAAAGGTGGCTTAATCCATTTGGAGCAGCAGGCAGATGTCGACATCTATAACTACCTGTACCTGGTTCTGGCCTCACACAAGAAGAGTTCAACCAATGGATTGACATTGATTCAGATGTCTCTGCGACAGATGAAACGAGTCAGGAGGAAGAAGGGGATTCTGTCTTGCAAGCCAAATCCTTGCAGGGGTTGCTGGAAAAGAAGAAGAGATGGCAGAAGATGATGAGAAGGAAGATGAACACGAGGAGAAGCTGGAGCCAACGCCATCAACTGCAGAAATGTGCAGGTGTCTGCATCATCTGGGGATTGGTTTGGATATGGAAATGAACCACTCTTTTTCATCCCATGTTAGCAACATCCTTCAGAAGTCAAAGATGCAGCAGACAAATATTGATAGTTTCTCTTGTAACTTTGGAATGCAGTCCTTGATGTGTTGAGCATTGTTTCCATCAGCTTTGGTTATAGGCACACTTCGGTAATGTTACCATCAAGTAGTAGAGATACAGTAGCGCTTACTTAGAATTGAAAAGGCCATTTCAAGAAGAAAACATCCCCTTCACTAAAAAAACAAATTCTTTTTCGCACTCCACTAATTTTACTTGTAGCATTGTGGCTTTTTGCGGTCTTTTTTTCTCATGCATTGCCAAAAAAAAAGCATTGCAAAAGGCCACTCTGGTGCAGCATCAAATTACTGGCACGACAAAAATTATTGTTGGCTTTTTAGTAAAGAAATAAAGCGTTTTACGAGGTCAAGCGATTCCTTTCATCTGCAAAGATGTTCAGTAACACTGAATTTCGGTTTCGACTGCATAGCAAAAGCCGAAGTTACGGCCTAAACTACGGCCTTCGGCCGAACCTCGGCCGAAATCACTACTTTGTCAACCACGAGAGTCGAGTGCAGCAGTGCAGGTGAATAGAAGAGGTGAACTCAGCTCTCCTGACCTCCTTCACGACGAAGGAGGCCAGGAGGATGGAGAGGTCGAGGAAGAGATGGGTCCACCCAGTGTCACGCCCCGAGGAATGCCTGAAAAGTCCGACTATTGTGCCGGGCGAAACTTACTCAGGTGATGATTCTCAACAGCCTTGATATGATTGAGAATGAGCGTCTGGCCGACCTACGAATGTTTACCGCATCACGAAATACCTGAAGTAACTATTAGCAATTAATAAAGCGGTGGTTATAATTGCGCATATATAACATTTGCATGCGGTCGTCGCAGTGGAAGTGAATTAAAGAAGTGTTTGACTCCATGATGAAAATGCCCCACCCTGTATCTCCAATGGCAAACTATGAACTGTTTGGAGAGGTCGAGAAAAGCACACACTTTTTACCTCTCTCTCATTTCCAGCATGACTACTTTTTATTGCATGAGTATTATTATTCCAGCGTGACTATTATTGTGAAATATTTTGTGTCTTTAGTGTTTTTTGCTTCCACAATTCACTGATGCTTCCGTAAACATAAAAAGAGAAACAAGAAAGTGACTTAAGAAAAGGACACTTGTCCTCTCCGTGCTGAAGAGAAGCCCAATTGACATCACCCAAGTCTCTCCTGGCCAAAATCACGACAACGTGAATTTGGCCGGCTCCGAATACTCTGATCTTGGCCGTGTCAGCCAGGTCATCTCTGTCGAGTCGGGGCTTCCAACTTGGAGGGGCAAAAGGAGAAAGAAAAAAAACCCACTCACACAAAAATTAGCATCGTGTGTCTTTAGCTCTGCTCCCTTGTAAGTTTTCGAGTGAGCGGATATGAGTAAATAGATATATGATATATGTGTGATACACATGACCAATTTCAGCCAGTTGACCTTTTATGGAACACACACACATACACCGTGCTATACAGGGGTCCGCTATCATATTGGGCGAGAAACCGCTGATTTGGCAAACTTGGCACCGCTGATCTGCGTAGTATGACGTGAGGATCCATTCTCAACGCTTGTTAAGATGCCGATCGACGTCGCCCAGTACAATGAGCTGAGGTGCGCCTTACTCTGTTGTTACGCACATGGCAACTGTTCAGTACACCTCTATTTTTTGGGCATGTGGGTGCTTCCCCAAATCTGCCCATTTGTACGTCAATGAGACTGAAGAAGAAAAACCTCCCATCTGTGAACAAACAGCGTACGCAAACACATGAATGTTGCTGCCTTCCATTTGTGGAAAAATATTTGCTCAAAATCTTTACTAGGGCTGGAGGTGAGCAGGGATGCTTTGATTGGAATGCGAATTCCTCTGCTGCTGCTGGGAGAAAATTCATCAGATAGGTTTGAACGCCGTACGGACGAACAGTGAAGTATGATGATGGATTACATTTTTGGAGAAGAATAATGACGATGGGAATCTATCATCAACTCTGGTGAGAAATATCTCTCGTGACGACCCAACAAAACACAAAAAGAAATCCGCTGATGAATTGGTCTGGACCCCACGTGTCAAATCCGAGAGGAAATATCTTCTTGACTTAGTGAGTAACGATTCTGTGTAAGCAAGAATCTAAGAAAATGTCGTTCATCTTCAGAGGCTATTACAGGTTTGGCATGGGTGGAACAATGAGAACAATTTGAAAAGTACAGGGTGGGCAAAAGGTTGCAACCAGATTGCTGATAGAAAGAGATCCACGATCCCGTACAGAGGTCCGGTGAGGATCGAGATTGGTGACTCGATGGACGACAACGCAATGCAATGTGTCTGAGAAGCAGGGTTGCCAATCCTTTGCCAAGTCATGCGGCCAAGTGTGCTTGAATGATGAATGAGATCGTGGTAGAACTTAAATACTGAGGAGCTGCTTCTCCTTGAGATCCATCCCTGCTTCGTCGTCTTGAATCGAGTGAATCAAGCAGCAAAAACAATCGCTTTCGGATCGAGGACAGGATCGGTCTGGGCTTGATCAGAAAAGGCTCGCGATGCAGATCCGATCCGCAGAAAATCGTGGATCACCGGATCGATCCGAAAAAAAGGATCGAGTCAGCAGTCTGGTTGCTACACGGTTGAGATATGGTAATGGCTTGTTTTTAGGGGGGAGGTGATGCATTGTAAAGGCGGTTGACGATACCGGCCGCTAGATGTCGGTACCAAGACAAAAATGTCGAAGTTTGGCAGGACGACTTTAGCGACATCTGGCGATTGTGGAGCGCATTAGCGGGTCCGATCTACATTGTGACCTGCGGCCCGGCGACCCACGTCGAGCGCTTCGAGTTCTCGGCCGTTTTCTCACTCGCCGCAGCCAACGCGGTCGACATGCGCAGTAGTCTCGACCGAATTGAGCTTCTAAAGACGATGACGCCCGTGGAGTCGAGTCTGCCTTGCGTCGACTATGGCGTTGGGCTCCTTCTACGCCAAACTGACGGTCACCTCAAATGCGTCCGCCGGGCCGAACTGGCGGGTGTCAGACGCTCGCTACTCCAGAGTGTCCGTGACCAGGCGTTGCAGACGTCCGCAGGTCTTCTCCGACGGCGACTTTGTCGAAGTGACACTTCTGCCACCAGTTACTGATCCGAACGGTCCAAAGTTGAACGAGGCTCCGGGCCTCGAGACCGCGCGCCTCCTGGCCCACGACAAGCTGATCGTGCACTCCATGGCCAAGGGCCCAGTCAAGCACTTCTTGACGGTGACGTGATCGTCTGCGGTGAGTGCGGTCGATCCCCTGGGGCGCTGGCAGCAGGGGCAGGAGGGAGGAAGAGAAGAGGCGCCAGGAAGAGAGGGAGAGAGCGAGCGAAGTTGTGGCCTCTCTGGACGAGGAGGAGGAAGGCAGGAGGAGCAGAGTGAGGGCGAGGGCCAGGGCCAGGGCGAGGGCCAGGGGCAGACGACAACGACGACGGTAGCAGCAGCGAAGACAACAGCAGCAGCAGCATCGCACGGGCCAGGGCCAAGAAGGACGATTGCAAATGGCCGAGCGCCGTCGACTCCGACTAGGACGACGCTAACTCCGTCAACCTGCCTTTGTCGTCGCGCCCACCGTGAAGAAGCTCGCGGCCAGGGAGAGCGAGATCGAGAGGAGGTAAGCTCAGGGAGGGAGGAGGGGGGATTGGCCCCATTATGAGGTGAGACAACCTATTATTGATGTGAGGGTGGGGGAAGGAAATGAACCGGATTCCGGGTTCTGGACGTCATTGGGACCGGAGGGTCGCCTTCTCCTGTGACGTAGCACGGGGGAATAGGTCCGTCTGAAGTGGGAGCATTTTACACCATGAATCACCGTCGGCATGACGTCAGAGAAGAAATTTGACCGGTTGGTCTGAGTGCCAACGTCTGGAGGAAAAACTAAGACTCCATGAGACTCTTTAGGTACTGCGGCAACTTGCAGTAGTTTGGGATCACTCAAGTCTCGGCCAGACGCGGTGGACATCCTCCTGGACGCCTGGAAAGAACTCCAGGAGTGATTTCTCCATTGCCATACCTTCCCTACGTGGGGAAGTTGTACTCAGTGCAATTGGAGACTTGGGTACGTGAACATCCTCTAGTTGCCCCCGCCGGACAGTCGAAAACAAACTCTCAGGCTAGTCCGGAACGTGTTCAAGAGCTACTTTGTTGTCTGGTGGAGGTTGTACAGTACTAAAATAGGACCTCCAAGACGGCCGCCCTGGTGAAGAGGCCGGTGGTGGCACGCAGTGTTTCTAAGTAATCCAATGTTTTCAGATCGCCTCTCTTTTCTCATCTAACTTTTCGGTCTCGACGCCCTGGATTCCAACGCCATGGACCCGGGCTGGTACTATCAGAGGCTACCCGGCCAGCATGTGGTGGGCACTACGGGTGAGAGATGCGGCAAGTAACAGTTGTACCACATAACATTTTAACAATATTGTCTTTAGGATCGTCTGTGAGTTCTCCCTCGTTAAGTGCGGCCTCCATCGCAGGGTCCAGCGGCGATGCTGTCATACAGCATGGGGCCTACGCCGCCAGCGCTCAGCATCCGTTCATATTGCAGCAGCTAAGGTAAACTTATGAGCACTCGTGACAGATCCTTAGTTTACACGATATAGAACATCACTCTTTGCTCTTCAGGGATGCGGCGGCAGCGCACGAGGCCGCCCAGTATGGGAATATCGGGCTCCCGCCGTCCCTAGTGCAGGCGGCGGCGTCCAACAAAACAAGCCATCTCCACCAGCAGGCGCTGGTCAACCTTAACATGAGAGAGGCTCGTGCTCAGTCCGACACTCCGCGAGGGTCAAGTGGCGGCGGTGAGAGCTTCCTGACGCCGCCGCAAACTCCAGTGTCTTCGCTAAGTTGGAAAACAGGAGCCCCCTCGGCGGCCTCTTCATCGGCAGCTAATTTGGTGGTGCCCGAACCTCACAAGCCTGATCCTCGTCACCTTGTCAACAATGTCATGCGCGGTGCCGAGAGGTCGTACCAGCACGAACTCAACGGAGGTGTTAACAGTGCAGGGGGAAGCAGTGGTGGGGGCTCAAGTGGATCTGGTCGTCCTAACATGCGCCATGCTGTCGAACTGAAGTCGAGCCAGCCTATCTTTCCGGGGCAGCCGCCTCCGTTAGCAACGATCACCTCAAGAGAGAAGAGCGGCGGTAGTAGCAGCACCTTCGCCACCCAGCCGCCGCCCCGACAGTCGAGTCAAGTGCCATCGCGTTCCGTCACGGCCGCCGCCGCGGCGCCTTCTCCGGTGGGCAATCGGACGGCGTTCCCCGGTCAGGCGCCACCGCAGTCTTTCCGTGGCAGTGGCGCCAGTGGCGGGGGAGGTGGAAGTGAGTCTTTCCTGCACGACATCGGCAGCCACCACCGCCAGAGTCCACAACTCCAACAGCAGCCGAGCCCACAATACTACAACAATCCAAGTCCACAAAACGTGGCAAGTCCTTTGTATCAACAGAACCCCTCGCCTCAGCAACAGCAACAACAACAGTTCTATCAGCAGCAATCCCAACAACAACAAAGCAAGAGGAGACAGAGTAGAGCTGGGTAAGGACCAGTCGTTTTCGTCCCCATGCGTTCAAACGTCAGACAAATGCTTATGTCATTACAGACAAAGTTCTCGCTCAAAGAAAACTCATCATCAGCTGCAACAACATCAGCAGCTACAGCAACAACAACTTCAACAGCAACAACTTCAACAACATCAGCAGCAGCAACAACAGCAAATTATCCTCCAACAACAGCAACAGCAGCAGCAACAACAGAGGGACCAGCAAGACATTGGACTTGCACGCTTGGGCGCCTTAGGAGCACTTGCTGATTTAAATGATGGCGTCTCCGGTGCTGGCCAAAGCTCAGGGACTGCCCCGCCGGATCTTCTGGAAGTGGTGCCTTCAACCATTAACTACGAGGATATAGGCGGCATGGGGAGCAACAACCAGGTCAGGATATTCGTACAGCCATGACGGTTTCTCAGGTGATTTGTCAGATTGCTCATGCTATCGCAATTCAGTTCAATCGATTTTATTCGATGCGGTCAGCAAGTTGGTATGAGCAAGCTGTCAAAGTCACTTAGGAATCATCCCCGTTTTAATGACCTATCGAAATTATTAAATTACAAAGCTGACAACTACTTTGTGATCGCAGTTCAACCAGATGTTGCTTCAGCAACGCGTGAAGAATGAGCCCAAGGGTAGCCACCACTGGCTCAACCGCGCTTCCGAACTTTTGGACCTGAGCTCTAGCGACAACAGAGGAGGTTCTGGGGACACGCCGACCACGTCCGCCTCTGACGAGTTCGCAGCCAGCGGCCAAGGACAACAGGGAGGGCAGGGCGGGTCAGGTCAAGGAGGATTTATTCCACAGATCGTCATGAATCCGTGGGATCCTAACCAAGTACGTGACGCTTATTTCTTTTTCTTTGGGGCAGTCATTTTGATGACAATGGACTCTAATGGTGCGCAACATGACTTCGCATGTGTACGTACTTACAGTATAATCAGGTCGTGGTCAAGCTTATTCAACGGCTGGCCAAAGTTTGACAATCTCGTGGCGTCAACGGTCTCTGACAATTAGTCAACTGCTTAATTTCTCTTCATTGGCTCAATTTTCAGACTCCAGTCATGACTTTGGCGCCGCTTGCCAACGCCATGCAGGCCTACCATCAGCAGATGCTGAATATCCACCAGCAGCAGCAACAACAACCTCAACTCTCTGCAGCAAATGTACAGGCCGCAGCGGCTGCTGCCGCCGCTGCCGCCGCAAGTGCCTCTGCTGGGGAGGAAGACTCTGAGTCCGGCAAGTGCCGCGTGCTGTGCGTGAGTCCCGACGAAGAAATGGGCTTCCTGTTGAACTTGCCCCCGCCTTGCAATGTCATCCTCCAGCCTTCTAATATCGGCATGTCGGGGAAGGTGCCCAACTCGCAGTTCCTTATGGCGTACGAGAGATTTCTCAAAGGTGAGCTAACACAACCAAGCTCTTTAATTCTGCTGCAAATGTCTTTTCTGCAGGCGAAGTGAGCGAATCCAGAAGGCCAGCTGTTCAAGCGAACGCGTCGCAGGCCCCGGTGATGCCACTCCCTGGGAAGAAGGCCTACATCCCACCTTACACTCCCAAACCCACCCACAGACGCCCTTCAGACTCCGGTCGATATAACCAGACAGGGAGGTGGAGTGCAGGATCCAGGTGAGCATGGTCTTGGTGCTTGAGATGTGGATCTTCGCGTAACGCGGACTTCTGTGTCTTTTTTTCATGCAGAGGACGAGGCGGGGGCGGTGGAGCAAGACCTGCCCAGCCGCGGAAGCGGCAGAGGACTTTCAGCGATGAGGAGGTGAACCGTAAGTTGACTCACTGTCTTGAAATATTGTTGCTCGTGACTGGGAGGGTGCTTAAATATGTGTACTTTTTAGTCAATGTCCTTCCTAAGCGCGAACTAAGTACTCGCAAGGCCAAAGAGAAAGCCACTCAAAAGAAGTTGGTGGACGACAATGATGACGAAGTCCACGACATTGAAATGGAGGACTCGGATGACGACGCCACCTGGTAAGAGAGTCGCTCAGGTTGTAAATTAATGTGACCACAGGAGGTCAGAGCCCATTGTAAATTGATTGCGTCAGATTCTTGGAGACCTTCAGAGAGATCTTAATTTCAGGACCCCCTTCAAGGGAAAAGATCGCCAGCAGAAGATTGGCATGAACAGTGGCAGTGGAACCAAGCAGGTCTCGGATGACGAGGACGACGACGAGGACGATACTGACGACGAGGAGGAAGAAGAGGAAGAGGAAGAGGACGAATTACTTGCGGGAGGCGGAGAGAGTAGACCAGTGATGCCTTCAAAGAGCGCCCCTCGAAAGAACTTGCCTCAAAGCACCACGTTAGTGGCGGATAGCAAAGATTTCGGCATCGGGGACTTCATGGTGCTTAAGAATGACGCTGACCGAGACGGCGCGCCTATCTGGAGGTAAGTTAGCCGGACATACATTTTCGAGCTGTGCTGCAGTACTTGACTGTCGTTACTGAATTAGGTTGGACAGCAAGGCCCTTCTGCAGAGGTACAACGCCGTGCAGGGCTCTAACGGCCAAATACTCCATCGGTCGGCCAATCTCTTCTCGAGCTTCTCTTCAGCCAGCAGGTAGACAGTTCACCGTCACTTTTTAACGCTTCAAGTTCGGCAGTGCTATTCTCGTTCAAACAGGCCCAATTACGTGTCTGTTGCCGTGAAGTTCATCCGGATCGAGAAGGGCGACAACACCGTCCAGGTCATCACCAGGAGTGGAGGGCAGGACAATGTAGCGAGAGTCGATCCGTACGTACTCACAGGCTTTTTTACACTAGAAATTGAGGTCGTCAAACCTCGTCCTACATTCTTCAGGTCCCTGCGTGAGCGATCGCTGAATGAGACAAGTCAGTTTCAGGAGCCATTTACCATCTACATCCAGTCACTCATTTCGCAGTGCCTCGACCCCAACTTCATGAATGAAGTCTTTCTCGACCAAGGTATTCGTACGAGACGAGCTTCATCTTCAGGCTCAGTGGGACATTAACTTATTGTCCTTTTCAGATGAATACTTTGTGTCGAATATCGAGAAGGTCGACTCCGTCACCCTGCTGCGGAAGGACAAGGTCATGACGGGAATCAGGTGGAAGCAGAAATTCCACCATTCCATAGATACTTGGCCCTGTTTGAATGACATCGGGGCCTCGGCCGCCAAGGTACTACTCCCTTCCAAGGTTATTGTCCAGTACCTATAATAAAGGTTGCTTTTTAAGGACTCGATATGCGGCGCTTGTGATAAGGCCCCCGCGTCCACCATGCTGCAATTGTTCGGACAGCCGTACGACGCCACCACTCTTAAAACGATGCCGCCCAGCGAAGAGGCTAGAATGAATAGGGTAAAGGACGATGGCTTTCTAGTGTAATTCCTCCCCCAGCTGACGTTGATCTCTTCGTTCCCGCAGAACTTCTCCGTTTGTTTGAGCTGCTCTCGTCTTGCCCAGCTGTATCATCGTTTGCATCACCAAAAGCATCGGATGTTTACCATGTGTGTCGAAGTAGTGGAGGCCAAGAAGAAGTCGACGCCGGAGGAAGAGAGGACCAACATCCTCAACGAGTTACTCGCCAGCGATACCTGGCTAGAGCAAGTGAGAGAGCAGTATTTTAAGCAATTACGCCGCACTTGTTGCATATTTCCCTCTTTTTGTGCAGCACTTCCGCAAAATGCAAAACTTGTGGGCCGACGCCGACACCTTCGTGAGGTAAGGGGACGCCAGCCCAACCATTTAACGCCGAGAAGAGTGGCATTAAGATGCGAAAAACGAAAAGAGCATTATAGAGGAAACTTGATGCCGAGCTGGAGAAGCGTTCATGTACTAAGTGCGTACAGTATAAACCTCTCTTATCATGGACAAACGCGCAGTTTTCTTACCCGCTTAGAGCACCAAGCATTTGGACTGCAAGGAAAAACAAACAACACGTTGACGGGCGGGTCATCATAATAAGACGCTAAAGAAACAGTGAAGCATAATGATGTTAAGATTCCCCTGTCTTTGATCTCGCTGCCCCCCTCCCCCAGCTGTATCTTGTAAAAACTTAGTTTTTACTCTTGAAGTGACCTCCGACATTGCTAGAATGCAGTAGAACTTAGCTATTATGTTAGCTCTTTACTTTTCTTGCATTTTTCCATACTCTTCCTCCTCCTTTATGAAGGGGTCATCATTTTGCAAGCCTGGCTGGCCCCACCGATTTGCTACACATACAATTGTAAGCAAACCAATACAGTACAGATACATAATCTATTATCGTATGTGCGTCTCATTATGCAGAATCTTCTTTGATTACGTGTTAGTCAATTATCCTATATTTTGTTGTGCAAACTTGGCGGTGAAGAATAAAGTTCACCTCTCTCTTACCTCCTGTGCACTGATGCAAAAAGCCCTGTAAAGTACAGTTTGTATGAGTGGATGTCATCATATGAATGCAGTATACTGTATACGCCTGACCCGTCCAGTTTCTAACTACCTCTGTGCATTGCGCAGCTTCCCAGTAGAGGCCGCTAAAGTGAAATTAGGGGATGACAAGTTTCACTTAAACTTCAATGGGGTTGCGTGACTCTGCTCTTTGCTAAAAGAGGCGGGTGGCGCTAGAGGTAGGTTGGGCTATTTCATTTCGTATTTTCTATCTACGTACACTCAAGAGTGATGGCGATGACGACGCCGTGGCACTTTTGCCGTTCCAACTCGGCCCAATACTCTATGATCGTCCGGCTCAAACATTTAAGAATGATACTTGCTATTAATAAATTTTTCATGACATTCGGGGAGTAACTGTGTCTGCTCAGAGGTCTGCGCTGTCATCACGTCTTTGGAATTGCAATATATGCCAGAAAATTTGCAGTATGTAGAACATAAGTGTGGGCCCCCTTTACCACTGAGTCAGGATGGATATTCTTTAATGCCCATTTTCTAGTTGACGGCCCGTTTTTATTTACTAGCTTTGACGAGTCAAATAGAGCTTTTCTAGCTGTTCCAACTGCAACTGCTACTTTACTGCATGCTACGACTACTTTACAATGTGCTGTGTACTTTTCATATGGCAAATACCGGCAAATACTCTTATCACCCCAAAACGACATGCAAATGGTAAATAAAAACAGGCTCTCAACTAGAAAATGGGCATTAAACTACAAACGGACAGCTGGGCTAGGCCTCAATGCCCTCTTTGGATTCTACCGCTCTCGGGCCTTGACGACCCTCGGGTGCCCATTGGGGCATTCCATTGTGGGAGAACAGCTGGAGATAAACGAGACCTTCTTGGGAAGGAATCGCATTGAATGATGGAATAACGTCTGATTCCAGTGTAGCTATAATTATAAGTTATTTGTCGTCTCAAGCATATTTACAGTGGAAGCCGCTTATCTCCATCGTCGTTGCCATGAGCATGTTGGGCAAGGCTTGGGATCAGGAATTGTTGGTGCTAATCTGGGCTAAAGCAGGGGCAGTATGAGGCGCAAGAGAAAAGTCCTCAGTCAGTCGCAGAAGGACTAAATGATCGCCATGAAATTTGGATTTCTCGGTTGAGAATTGATTCCAATCTTCCAACCCATGCCGAACAATCAGAAAGTGAGATTGTTGAGGAAGTTTGAGCACATTTTGCTGCTGTCGGTTCTGACGAAGACGAAGTTGAGAGCTTCAGTGCTGAGGATGAAGAAGGGGAGGCTCAGGCACTCCACGCCTTCGGGAAATAGGAGATGCACTGACTGTGACCAAGAGGGGTTTGGAGGCCGCAAAGGGAGCTGCTAAAACAGTTTGAGACATCTGTGAATCTGCGTGGATAGAGTGCGTCAAACATAGTACGATTGAGAGGCTTTTTGGCTTTTACATTGGCTGCAACAAAGGTGCTGTTCTCCAGTGATTGCTCACTACAAGCGGGGGATTTTACTGGACAAATTGTCAATTCAGTCTGTTCCAACCAATTTTGGGCACAGTGTGTGACCGCGCAGTACATCCGTGCGCACTCTACGCAGTCTCCACTGTTCTACAAAGATCTGGTGAAAGTCCGCTGCCAATGCAATACACTTAAATGATCTGTTTGGGGCAGGTAAAAATACCAGGCATCCCAACATTGCCAGTGTCCCAGTGTCTTAAGAGCAATCTAAGAAAGCCTAAAGTCAAGGCTGTAGGTACACCTGAACCACAATGCTACTGTACAGCTGCAACAACAATTATATTATTGCGGGAGAACTCTCATGCTTGTCACCATGGTGCCTGTCACATACTGTACATCATGTGCTTCTGTAACGTGTAAGCCCTTGCCACACTTCTCACACTGAAGCTCCCCTCCACTCTAAAGAGGAAGATTTTAAAGAAGAACACCGCTATATCTCAAATACAACGATGACATAAAAATGGGTAAACCTTGCTGTGCCCCACTTGATCGCCACCACCGCCCCACCATCGCTACATCCTGTTCTGCTCCTCCCTCTTCTTTAGAGCAGGGACCCTAACAGCAATGGAGTGACAGTTGCCACAGCTACAGAACACACCAGAGCATAACACCAAGTGACTCTGAAACAATAAATGTTGCATCAACTGCAAATTAAATTTAGCCAAGATGCAGATGCCATTTTCTTGGCCATTGCTGTTGTTTGTATGCACCACGTGTCAGTGTGACCAAATCCTCTTCTACACAGCAACGTTGTCCAAGTCCATGCAGATTACATTCATGCCCCTGGCAGAGAAGCTAGCAGCGAGAGGTCACCGTGTCACATTGTCTGTCTACCAAGACTGTGCGATATACCGTACTGATATCGAATATTGTGATACCGAAAAGAATATACTGTACTTTTTGCCGGCACATTAGCTTGGCACCATCCTGATCCCCTCCAACACTGATGACACAATGGGCTTAGCTTGGTGACAGGCTCATGCCAGCAGCTAGCCTGGCCTTGTTAGCCAGGAGGCCTCTGGGGGGGGGGGGGCGGCCCGGCCGCCGCCCCCGGGCCCGGCACGCCGCGCCAGGGCGAAGGGAG
>JAAUXU010144484.1_pt1 | contig 20987 bp, 24 predicted proteins | sample 7278151 | NCBI WGS metagenome assembly JAAUXU01 (sample SAMN14350113, study PRJNA611818) | marine sediment metagenome | isolation source: surface marine sediment (1.8m) | place: French Polynesia: Moorea | collected 2018-08 | reverse complement strand
CGCGCCGGGCCTCCTACTCCACGTCTACATCTATTTGCCGGTCCAGCCTCTCCAATCCCACTATGTGGCGTTCCAACAACCTTGGGGCGGGGGGGGGGGGGGCTGCCCCCCCGCATGGGGGCCCACCCCTTCCTGGGGCCCACCCCCACCCCCGCCTCCCAAAGGGTTGAGAGCACACCAAAGAAGTGAGTGTGCCCATCTGGACGAACACTTGAGTGTTGGAGTCGAGACGTCGGCCCTCCGCGTCCGTCCACCTCCCTGTCGTGAAGCATGAGCCCCAAAAGGGTTCCGCCGCCCCCGTCGCCCTCCTGGTCGCCGTCCTTACGCCTGTGGCGCAGGCAGGCAAGCAGGTCACAACAGATTCTCCTCCAGAGGATGAGGAAAAGTGCCAGCGAAAATGAGATTTCTGGCCAAGAGCAATCTACAGTTTCCAATCAGCGACATGTTGATCACCGGGTGCCTCAGCAGCAGATGTCGTGCCTTCACTCTCTCCCATCCTGGAGGGAGGGGAGAAAAAAAAAAAAGCTTTCGTCCACTCAGATGCTTTCAAGATTAACTTTCTGGATTTTTCTTTTCTTTTTTTTTTTTTTTCTCTCTTCCCAGCAAGAAATTTGAGCCTGTGCAAGCGCGCATTCAAAAGCTTAAAAGGCTTTCGTGATGTTGGAGATGATCTCAATAACAGCAGAAACGATGGGAGCGCTGATTATGTGTAAGGTAAACAAATTCTTTTCCGCTCAAGTAGCCAAAATGTGGATGGAATCTTGAAGGAGAAGAAGCAGCAGCAATATAAAAACTGGTGGTTTGCGTACTTTTTCTTCTGCGGGCCGCATTCATGAAGTCATGACGAGGTTATGCAACAGTGGCTGATTTGATGCACAGTGTGTGCCAAAATGATGCGCGGACTTTTCTTCACTGCACGCACGATGGTCAGTGCAGAAACAGGTCCAGATCTCACTGCATTCTTCACCTGTTGGCTGGCTGACTTTACTTCATCATCACATTGTATAAAGTAGCGTGCATGAAGTGACTGCACGAAAACTGCTCAACCGATTTTTGTGTGAGCTTTATTTTTTTCTGGCGCGCTCCTCGTTCGCCTTGGCAACCGAGATGATTGCTGGGTTGGTTGCTCGCCGTGACCACAGAACTGCTCGAGGCAAGTGATGCCTTTCTTGGATCCATCTTCGAGCCTCCGGCCCGTGAGTCCCGGCCCAGACGAGCGCGCATCACGAGACTCACTCGCCAGAGAGCAATCAAAGCAGCAGCATCATGGTCGATAAGATCTCCTTGAGTCTGCTCGTCGTCGTCGTCGTCCTGTTGGGGGCCGCGACCTCGGCCCCTTGGATCCAGGGAGTCGGTAAGGCTTTCTGGGCCATCTTTTTTTACAGGGTCTTTCACATCAAGTGGGCGATTACGAACGCCTTGAGGTAGCTCTAGAACTGTGCAGAGCAGAGTTTGGGCCAACAACATCTCTATTTGTCCTCAACTGGGATCCATTTGTCCTCCACATACGAATACAAGAATACTTTTATCGCCGGCCCAAATTTCATGTGGTCACAGTACTGGTTTCCACTGGTGCTGTTGGCCGAAAAGAGGTCAGGCAGGGATGCCACTTCGCACTTGGCCCCTGGCAGCCCTGGCGCCTTCGTCAACAACGTGGGCCGCAGGCTAAAGCCCACAGTGACGTCCCTGCTCTCCATCAAATTGATGCAGAGCGACTCGGACGAGGGGGACGAGGCTGGCATCATTCTCAGTCAGAGGTGTCAGTTCGTACTTCGAAGCTGCCACTTCATGGGCGCGTCCAAGTGCTCGCTTCAGCCCTGACAACTGTATCAGTGCTGCGCTGCTTTGGAGGGGGGTTGGGGGGTTGGCTCTGATGAATGCCGAGCAGATGTGCTCAGCATTGTGGCCAATCATCCTGACTGAGCCGTCGGAGATAAGCGAATGGTCGTGCTACGACGTCGTAGTAAAGGGTTGCCGGATTTTGGGGCCCACAAAGCGCCCTCTGAGAGTGCATTCACGCAAACAGGGTGGGTCAAAACCATGTTTTGCCCTCCAGTGCCTCTTGTCCTGGATGTGACCACGCGCAAGGGTGGTTTTTTTGCTCCACCTGATGCTGTTTCTGTCAACTGCATGTTGACAGTAAATAATGAAGCCCAACCCTGGGTGATGCAGCAGTTCCGCCCGTGGCCACAACAGAGACCACGACGTCCCTGTGCAACTTGCACAACTTGGTTTTGGGACTGCAGGCAAGCAGATGAGGAAGCGCGATCACCCCCAGTGATCTGGGCTTTCGGCTCTTGGTCTGCTGAGTTATCGGCGATTTCCACAATTAGACATCAAGCACAGAAAAAGAGCCGAGTTTTCCCACCTCTATCGACTCCTCAGTCATTTTTTTTTGCAACTTGGCCATGTTTTTCGGGAAGAAACACCAGCACCCAAGATGTTTCCCACCTCATGGTCGGAAAACAGCCTTTCTGATGGCAAACTGAAGGTGGTGAATACAAAGTGATCGATAACCGACACAGCTAGAGGAATGTTTATTCGAATACGGCGGAACTCGAATACACAAGAGTCTTGTATCTTTTCTGTCAATGGAAGGAAATTTCATTCAGTAAATCTGAACGGACATAACTTTGAGGGGGGGGGGGAACTCGGATATGCGCGAATTTTTTCATGTGTTTTTCTGAACTGACACCTGAACCTGTTTTGTTGATTTCATTCGCAGCGAGATTGACAAGCGCGGTCACACCGAGTTAGTTGCACAAAGCTGATGGAAGAACACATTGTTAACAGTAGAGGGGGCTTTAAAGTGTTTTCTGGGCCTCCTCTGCAAGGCCGAAACCCTTTTTGTGGGAGGGAAAAAAAGGATTTGATTCAGGTTGTATTTGATTAGCCTTAAATCGACATCGATGTTGCATTTTCTACAGTTGATCAGCACATATTTGTACGCATGATGGCGGCGTCAACGTTGAATGCATGTGCGGCTGTTAACTCTTCATCCCTCCCTCTTCCCCCTCCAGAGTTGGACGTGCCCCGAGAGATCGACCCGGAGAACCCGGTTGCTGCGCACCCAAGCGACTGCCACGTCTACTACATCTACAACTACCCCATGACCTGCGGCGAGGAGAGCGTGTTTGACCCGGGAACCCTGTCGTGCAGGGCTCCCAGCGACGTCGCGGGGTCCAGGCCGGAGTGCGCTGGTGGCGAAGAAACTGAAGCATCAGATGAATAGCAGCAATAAAGAATGAGGGCTTGGTTATGTTCACGCAACCTCGAATGATTGTCCAATGCAGTTGAGGAAACACGATTTGGTACCATCGTCGGGCGATGCTCTCTTGGCACTCGTGCATGCTGGAGTACGCTTGGAGGGGGGTTTGCGCGTCACGTCCGGCGCTACAGGGTGAGGCAGATGTGCTGTAGTACGCGCGGGGGGGACGACGGAAGAAAGAAAGCATCCGTGTGGGAGGCAGCCACCAATCTTGGTGATCACTCTCCAAAATCTCCTCCGAGATTTCCTCCAAAATTGCAAATCGTAGCAGGAAATCATCTCTATTCTGGTGCTCGATCGTCCTTGGCACCGTTCAGGTCGAGTCCTGGCTGAGCTCGTCACCAGCCTCAAAGCTACTCGGAAGATCATCATGCCGACTGAATCCTGGATGCAGCCGGACCCCATTTGTTGACTCATTGCATACGACCCTTGCGTTCCTCCCTCCCAGAGCAGAAGGTCTGGAGAGACGACCTACAGATCATGGAAGAAAGGCCCACAAGTCACAGTTGTCCTTGGTCAAATCTTGATGCTTGAACCCGTTGGAAGATCACCTCAGAGGCACTTCTCTTGACCACATCCTCAAGTGGGACGTGGATGTTGATAGTGATTTCTGACTGTTTCGAGAGGTTTCGCGACAGATTCTGCGTCTGATATCTGATACCGAGCGAGGAGACCATCCAGAGTTTAGCATTGGAGAGCTCTCAAGCTCTTGGTGAGCGGCCTAAAGCAGCGAACCTGATGACATAATGATACTTAATGACTCAGAGCACTGTGTGTCGCTGCTTCTGTTCAAGCTTTGTCATCTCATGTGGGCATCAACTTATCCGACAATGCGGTATTTATATCTGTGTGTCACTTATCTCCAATGACGCCTGATTTGCAATCCTCTGCAATACTTTTCACACGTCAAGGTGGTCAAAGCAGGTGAGTCTTCGTCAAAGTGCCTTTTTTTTTCTTTTCAGTTCGCTGACTGCCCTCATTTGACCAGCAAGAGTGTCACAGCTGGTACAGGTACAAAGTGCTGCAACACCTGAGCCCGTATGAGCAGTACAGCATGCAAAAGTGTCGAGCAGCCACGAAATCTGCTTCACCCTGTAGCTGTGGAGCTCCGAAGACCTCTAATATTTTTGTCACACTGTGCCTGATCCGACGTGGTGGGCCTGACTTCAGTCGCACTGCCTGGACTGAGCGCGCGTGCGAGCGTGACGGAGACACTAGCAACACGCAGCCTCCCTCATCAAAATGTGCGGGTGCAAACGCGCCCTTAAAGTTCATTCATCTTGGGCAATTTGGGGCCTTACATCGTACGGATGAGGAGAGAGAGAACGGCTGTGACTTCTTCCAGCTCCTGCGTCCCGATGGAAAGCCCAGTCGGTACCGTGTGAGTCGTCAACAAATGAACTGGACGACTTTGGGGCTGCGTGCGGACTCTTCTCGGCTCACACGCTCGGGGTCGAAAAAGTCTCGTCAAACGCAACTGAAACCAAACGTAAACAACTGGGGTTTCGTCTTTGACTCTCCTTGCAGCACCTTTGTCTCAGACGTCGGACTTCGTTTCAAGACTCCTCATCGGGTGGGTGGGTACCTGTTTCACCGCTGTGCCCCCTGTCATGTCGTATGAAGCATTCATCCAACATAGTGCAGTAAACCGCAGGGGCACTTTCGGGGGGGGGGGATTTTTGGAAGGGGGAGGTGTTACACAGGGTGTATGGAAATTATCCAAACTGCATCTCGACCAACGAAGGGCAAAAAGTTGTCAATCTTCCTTTTGTCTACCGAGTTTTCTCTCGCCCCAACATCGCGGACGACGCCAGCCACATGGGGCACGCAGGCATCGGCAGGGATCAGGCCAGCTACAGACATGGGCTGCCAGGCGGACGTAGTACGTGCTTAGCAAGGGCCGGGTCGACTTCAGCGCCAACTCTTACGCGCACACCCTGTGCTCAGGGTGGAAACGTCCATGAGACAGTGTTTTGTTCCCTGTTTCGCTCCAAGCGGTCATTTGTCTCCGACTGAAGAAGGATGGTGTTGAACAGGGAGAACTTTCAAAACGCTTCCAGAAGCTGACTCAGACTTTCACTGTTATTATCATATTAGAAATTGTAAGACTTTCAAAAACTGCTTTTCTCAAAAGTTCTAACACAAGATGGATGTTCTTGTCCGGCAGTGATGCGACACAAGGCTGACTTCGGCACTAGTGCGTTGGATCCTTTTATCCGTGATCGCTACTAAGCAACGTCATTCTGCTTTGGTACTTAGCAATATGACCCTCATATCTGCAGCACCTGAAAGAAAGGAATCCTGAACCCTGGACTTGACTTAGCAGAGTCATTTCGAGTTCTTGTTCGAATAAGCTCTGTCTTCTTACATTACAACTGTCATGAGCAATGGTTGTTTTCTTCTATTAAGTCTGACGCTGGAGTCACTGCTCTGTTGCCACTTTGGGACCATTGGCCATCTATGGTTGTACCACGAGTTCAGTTTCGTCAACTGACATCGTGGCTTTGACGTAGGTGAACCTCGAAGTGATGACATTGCCACGGTAGCACTCACTTCTTGACTAAGAGACTTGTCATGAATTTGAAATCAAGCAGCCGGATGAAGATTCGTCAACAACAATCTTGTCATCATAACCTTGCGATCTGACTGAAGTCATTTGTCTCAACACCTGCATGACACAGAGTGTCTACGCACACTATGGCATTTATTATGCATATCGTTAAATATGATAAATAAATATATTAACAGTGTACTCAGATCTTTCGACACAACTACTGAACGTACACTATAATATGTGTATGAGATATAAGTCTGCTGTTGTTAGGTGAACTGCAAATACTGAATACAGCCGGGCATGTCAGCATGCTAAGGTACTTGTACGTGTACTTGAAAGTACTATCTATTATTTCTTGAAGCAGCACCTCTTTGCTGTCAGAGCTGGCCATGAACACAAAGTGCGGACAGGAACAACATCTCCAGACCCCTGTTCAGCTACCTTGGGGTCAGTCAAGTGACCCTAGCATAGCTTCTTCTTACCCATTGCCACAGTTACAGAGGACCAAATTTGATCAATGTTGTTCACCAGGCCGGAGATGTCCAAGGAAGGATTCATGTTTGTTTGACCACGATGGTAGTCAGTGGTTGAAAAGTGGCATTTCAGGTGTCTATGACATCTATGCTATGTTGAAGTCTACCCTTCAGCATCGAATTGTCCCCTCCACACCCTGGTATTTTCTTTCTTTTTTTGTCTCTGCTGGACGGACACCTTTGTTCCCACAAAATGGTGTCTCTGGAAGCCTCTTGATGGGTCAGCAGTGCTGATGCCTCATCTCTCCCCAACCATCGGCCTCACTTAGGGTTCTTCACTGAAGGAAAACGTACAAAATCTTCTCAATTTCTTCAGGCACAGAGGTGCATCCTTATCCAACCCCTGCTTCACCTCCACCTTCAGCATCATGGTCTTCCTCCCGGAATGCCTCGGCCAGATTTTGCCTCTGGAGAGAAACTTTCAGTTAGTACCGATCGAAAACCCACAGCAATTCAGAGTCTCGCAGACCCTCAGGCAGTCGTTGCACATCACATATGAGTGCGCAGTTGAGTTGTCAGTCATGTTTGGCCAGATGTGATGCCAATCCAAGCTAAACTTAGCTCCAGAATAGACAGAGCATAAAACAGACTGATGCTGTGAAGACTGAAAGGGGCCTTTCTTGAGACGGTGCCTCACCTGTAGACTGGACCTCCTCATGTTGTTCTGCAGTCGCTCTCTCCGGCGCTTCAAGTGCATCACTGAAGCACCAGCGATGAGGAATCCAACAGCGACGATGCCGACCACAGCGATAACTGCACTGGTACTGCCAGCACTGGCGTAGGTGCGGGCACAGTCGCAGGAGTCGCTGTAGTCGAAGGTGAAGCCTGTGGAGCAGGACTTCCAAAGCCTCTGGGGGCAAGAGCAGGAGCAGGTGGCGGAGTCCCACTGCTTTCCTGCCGCCAGGCACTCCGAGTGGGCGATCTGGTTGGAGAATACAGGGTGAGCCAAAAGCACATAAACAAACCATTGACGCGTCATGATCATAAAGATGGGAAGAGTAACTTGGCTCGCGCCAATTGCACCTTTTTACCTGGTCTTTGCACCTGCACTTGCACCCTGCTGCATCATAGAACTGTGTGTCCGGGCTGCAGTCCGCGGGTTGCGAGTTGCACGTGCATGCGCAGCGCGTGTGCGACACCACCGTGACCTCGGCACATTTGGTGCGCCAAGCACCGGCGCTGAAAGTCGTCTCGACAGCCATCACAGGGATGCTCACGTTCACGGCACTGATGGGGGCACAAAAGTGTGCCGGGGAGTGGCAGGAGCCGGAGCAACGGTCGACCAGGACATGACCTGGGACAGACAGAAGTGTGTAACTATGTAAATGAATGAGTGGACCCATGCAATATAGAAGAGGCAATGACCGACTATGCCAATTCTAGTGTCAAATCGGGCCAAGTAGGTTTATATCAGAGATTGTACGATTGAAGCGTAAAGGGTGTATCTGTCTTTCTCCTTTCTCACACAATGCACAGCAAGCTAGAGCCACAAATGTTTCTAGAGTTCCTCCAGCTTAGGAACCAAGTTGTGCAATCAGTTCCGTGCTAGTTTTGGGTCTTGGACGTTCTCTGCTCAGTTCCCCACGTTTGGGATAATCTTGTTCCAGTTCAGCTCCGCCAGAGCTTGGGAACTTTTTCATCCTGCGTGTCAGTTACTCTGACGCTCCAGACTCAAGTCTAGTCCCTGGACTTTCATGGAGAGACTTTTGAGTCACCCTGTGCAAGTGAAGAATTATCAAATTCACCTGGAATCAACTGTAGGAGGGGTCCTTCTTCCCCTGAGGAAGGGTCTGGCAGAGGCAGCTCAACCAGGGTTGGTCTGGGCATGCAGTGAACCACAGACTGCCACACCTTGGTCTGAAAGTACGATAGTCACGCATTTCCGAAACAATGACTTTCCAGTAGTCACCGCAGAAAACTTTCCAGAAAGTCGATGACTTTTTTTAGCTTCTTCTTTGCATGACTGCAGAAAGAGACTGAACAAGTCAGTCTTTCTTCGGAAAGTTTTTCCTCCTTGTTTACAGGTGGAGTTGTTAGGAGGTACATAGAACAGACAACGATCTGCATTAATTATGAAGTGGTCAACCCCCCTTCCCCCCCCCCCCACACACACACACCCCACTTCTACTCTCCTCCCCTTTGCTTTCGCATGAGCATTGGTCAAGTGGTGTGGTTTGAAACAGCGAAGAAAGTTGCAAACTTGCGAAAAGACAAAAGACTTTGCAGAAGCAGCAAAAGCAAAAGCAGTTGTAACTTTTTCACACCCTACCCGATGTTCCGGTGAACAGGAGTCGATAGGCGTGTAGGTGACCTTGGCGGCCCCGGAGTTCTCCTCCTCCAACGTCGACTTAACCGCGCAGGTCAAGTACAGGAAGAAGGTGACTCGAAAAGCAAAGGTTGTCATTTAGGATGTGTGGAAGCAGCACAAAACCTGGCCTTTTCTCTTCTCTAATCTGGCGTTGGAGCAAACTTGTCTTTGTCTTTTTTTACTGTCACGTGTACACATATTATGTATAAAAGTCCCAACTGCCCTAAAGTTGTTTCTGGCTCCTGATTGATGGGCAGCTCAATCACGAATGGGCCCCCGTTCGCGGCGTCCACCGGAAACTCGAGCTATTTCAGGCGCGCGGGCGCGCTCCACGAGGGGCGCATGCGCGCGCGTGCGTGCGTGCATGCATGCGAGCGAACGAGCGAGCGCGCTCTTGCTTTAGAATGATAGATGGCTTTTTTATCGCTGCAATTGGACGAATTGCTCACAGTAATGCCTGAAGAGAGGCAGAATGCAAGTGCATCATGCAAATATCCCATGCGGATTTCGCCCCTCCCCCGCTCTCGCACTCTCGGAGAGAGGGAGACTTCGCAGCTTTCATCCCTAACTCGAGCACTGAGGAAACATTGCCCTCTGGGTCCGCGCGCGCGCCGGCGAGCAAGCTGATGATGCAATACGAGCTCAGCTCCGGAGACACGTGCTTGGACTGAGCAAAAGTGTGCTCAGAGACTGCAAAAAGCTCATGGCTGCTCTGGCCACCGGGTAAGCCCAGTGAACAACACAGGAGACGAGGCCGGGGGGGGGGGGGGTAGAGGTTATCTGTGCAAATATTTTTCTTTGCACACCTACGGACAAGTACAGCTCTCTCGGGCAGATGCGGAAATGTTGCCAAACTTTTATTTCATCATCCTCGACCTTCGCAAGTGAAGTCTTCGAGGTCTTCACAGCCTTCGGAGCCTTTGAAGTCAGCTTTTGAATTGCCTTCTTTGGGGCCAAAAGTTGGTCGAAAGACGTCACACACAAAGAGTGAGAGCGCTGAAAACCAAGGAGCTGCTGCCAAAAGTCGATGTCACAGATCTAAAGGACCCGCTCACCCAAGCAATTTTGCCTTCATCGGCCAACATTTCCTCTGCCAACGCTGCTCAAACAGGCGGGGGTTCCGGGTGGGCATCAAAAAGGGCTTCACATCGATCGGTGTGAGTGTGGGCGTGGCCGATGTCCACGGCTTCATCCATCCTCGCAGTTCACTCCACTTCACACGATTGTCCACTCAAGTGCGACCAAGCAAGGTGAACTACAGGGTGCTGCAGAAGAAGTTAACGGCTTTTCCTGACTGTGACCCAGGCAAAGCCAGGTTTTTCCTGGAAGTCAGGGTTATTCCTGACTAAGGCAGGCAAGTTCAGGATTGCTCCTGACTGGGGCAAGCGAATTCCGGATGGTTCCCGACTGCGGCAGACAGATTTTTTTTTCCTGGCGACGGTCAAAAAGTCCCTTTTGAGACCCGTCGTTGTTGCTGCCATGGTACGTATACTGAGTATTCCTCTGTTGTACCAACCAACAAAAGGTTGGGCAAAGTTACACTCTCAGAAATAGACTTATGGCGGTGCAATAATACTGAATGCGTACCTAAATAATTATTGGATCCTTAACTTTTGGACGGTTTCTGCAAGGCCCCGTGCAGCGGAAGAAAAAGGCCTGTCAGTTGTCCCAGTTGACTTGCCACCCACGACAGTTCTTAGGTCTACACCATGCAAAATTTGTGACAAAATTTGTTCAAGCTCAATTTCCAGCATGAGCACAAGCAAACGCATCAGCACTATGGTGCACATGATGCCGAACTTGGGCAGCGTGGCCACGCACAACATCTCCACTTCATTTTTTCTGCCTTGATTCGCTTTCATCTCAGAAAATGCTGCCAACTTCATCGTGAACGTAAACAAAACAGTAAAAGTATTGAGAAAGATATGACTAGAAGGGCATACCAGAACTGAGTCACCCTGTACCACCCATGAAAAAGTCACGCGCACGAGTTCGTCGAGAAGGAGTGCAGCCAAATTGCTCCATGGTAAACGCACCCTTAGAACTGTAGTAAGTGACCCAATATACGTCGTACGAAGAAGAAGTCTTACCTTGGCACGCCGGCGCGCTCGCGCATGCACTCCCACACGCAGTCAGCGGAGGAGATCACGTGCTTCTTCGACGTTCATCGTCCCACGTACGGGACTTGAGAAAGCACAAACTGCGTCAAGAGCAACTGTTTTCTTCACCCAGTGCAATCTGCGTCATTGCGCTAGGTCGCAAGTACGGAAGCTCTTACCATGTGTGTGTGTGTGTGTGTGCGTGTGGGTGGGTGGGTGTGCTTGAAAAAAGCTTCAGTGTCGTCATCTTCACTTTGCAAGGTTTTCCTTCATTTGACATCAAAGACTTAACGAGTGAGCTCATCTCGAGCAAGACCGGACTCTGTGACCTCGGCCTTGACAGTCACAAGACCTGTCAACAGAAAAGGATTGTTTGTAAATTCATTTCTGTCATCGTTAGGCAGGACTTTGCAGTTCCATAATTCACTACATCGTTATGAGAAGCCCCAAACGCTTCTATTAGGAGGGTTTTCATTGGGGGTCCAGGATAATTAGACAAGTCATGATCATCTAATCTATCGCAGCCACATGTTCGACAATACAGGAGTTTCCATATTTGTGGGGAGGAATGAGAGGAGTTCATGCACCGGGCGTCCGGGTGCCTCTGGCTCGTGAGGGACCGTGTTGCAGCTCTTCATGGCCTTCAACGGGACCGGACTTGGACGGACGGCTCAGATTCATCAACATGAAGTAACAGTGCAGACACCAAACAGTGTTTCACTCCTCAGTTTGCTCTATATGGACATCTCGATATCTTCTTAGAGCGGGACGTATAGGAAGTTTGTCTTACCTCAGAAAGACGTTTCTGAAGCCTTTTGTTAGCCACGGCAGTCAAGATCCCCCTCGGTCTTGCGGTCTCGGGAGGCCACAAGACCTCTGCCTGCCTCGTCCAACGGCTGGCCCTACCACCTACATTACATCATGGCATCATGTACAGACAAACTGTCTGAGGAATCCGGCTCAAACTGCCTCTCACAAGACATCAAAGCATTCTTCATGAAGGGGATAGGTTCGGATCAGGCAAAGTGGAAATTGCTCACAGGGGTTCCTCATAGCAGGGGTTCCTGATAACGGATTGCCAACTACATCGTGGCGAAGCTTTGTTTTCAGAGACGAACGTCCCAAGCTGGCCAGGGCTGCCATCCTGCACTGCCCATGTACAACTCAGAATTTGAGCTTATTGTTTGCAGGTCATCGTAGGAAATTGCAGCCGAATACGCCAGCTAGGTTACATTTTGGGAGGAAATGTTTTGCGTGCAAATCTAGACCGAGGCTGTTTTGCCACTGGCAGCCTCCTGAAAGGACTGTGTTCATGCACAAGGACAAATGCCTAATCATTTGCAGTGCATTTATATGTCATGTACGCATAAACTGGCCCATTGAGAATGGGCTTGAGCATCCGAAGCTTGAACGCCCCCTGTGGCTCAACAACATCACCGCTAGTGACCTCTCAATAATTCTTCTCCATTTTGCAGTGGTTAAAAGTAGCCATTATTGATAGGAGAAAAATCACATCTCCAAGGTTAAATACGCCATCATTATGGCTGCAAACGAGGTTCACATGACTGACAAGCCCTGGGAGCAGAACTTCCGCTTCGAAGACTTGGATGAGCTTGACGGATTTTACCCATGAATGGACAAACATCAACAACAACTGATGACTCACGTGTGCAGCCGGTAGAAGTCGTCTATGAAGTGGTACCTCCTGCACAGCTCCTCACCCTACCCAATGCACGCAAGGTCGACTTTGAAATGAAATATCTCATGAAATGTGACACACACGCGTCTACTATCTTGTTCCCCCACCTCCTCCTTGCACCTGATCAAGTTCTGATGTCCAGACTCACTCCACGTGGTAACCACGACGCACCTGAAAACCCCCAGCTACGTCCAAGGGGTCCTTGAGCACGCTTCTATTCTGTGAGCTACTTCTAACTTGCTCAGGGTGAAAATCTCTTTGCACATGATGCTGGATGAGTTGATGACTCCTCTTTTGATGAAGCCACCTTCTGACTCAGCAATTCTGTTCACTGCTGTCGAAGTCCGGGTAACACATCAGAGTTGCCAGACATTTGATTTCAAAGCCAACGCTGCCTACACACAAGGGAGGCGACCGTAGACCACAGTTTTACGCGTGGTGCTTTTTTATGCCTACCATAATTCAAGGAGTCAAACCTGAGATGATCTACAATTTTTGGCATGACGTGGAGAAACGACCGCTGGACCAAAATCTGTAGAAAGATAACTCTTTTCCCACTGTCTCACTGATCAAGTTGAAGCCGCAGGTAGCAAACAGTGAAGTTGGAAGGTTTTGACCATCAACGGCAACACTTGAAATCATGCGAAGCCTCCTCACGACGATGCAATGTCGACCGAAAGTGACACTGCAATTTATGGTTTGATGCGGACCCCCCCAGTATTAAAAGAAGCCGAGCTGAGGTACTCTGCTATGCTCGTATTTAAGGATCAAACTAAAAATCCAAGTATACAGCGAAAACACTGTGTGGGGTGGGGTGCGCTTGCGCGCCATGTCAGTGTGTCTGTCTCAGTCTTTCACCAGGTGGCGACTCGTGGACTGATGGTCCACGCACTCTGTGCTGTCCCCCTCGCACTCTGTGCTGTCCCCCTTGGTCCTCTTCACACCGGCCAAGTCCTCACAGAGTCTCTGTTCTCTCACTTTTGGAACTGGATAGTGCAGGAGTCCTTCATCCACCTCTGTTCGCCTCCTTTTTTCTCTCACCTCCCTCATGTCCCAAGTGTTGACAAAATGTACACCGACGTTGCAAAAGTTCCTCTCTGCTCTCTCCTCCTTTTCCGTACATGTGTTTCACAGCCTGACAACACTGCTTTTTCTTCCTCTCCTTCTCTACTCTTTCCCTTCTGCTGGCGCATTTCACAACATATGTTCTTATGTAGTAAGTGCAACTTTGAAACTTAGTTTTAGCCCAAAAAGTCTTGGGAATGCAACTTTAACCCCTCTTTTCCATGCACCATGAAAGGAAATGTCTGCTGACCAAGTTCAGGGATGATTGGTTTGGCAGTGGGAACACCAGCGCCATGACAGAGCAACAGACATCAACACCAAGTGTCAAATAGAGAGATAAAAAATATCACAAAAGAATTCCTTGCTTGACTAAATCCTCAACAGACTCATCCCTATTCAGTCATCACCTGACAGTGATGTTTCGTTACCATGAGTGAATGTTGATCTATTGATGAAATGCAGAAAAAGCCACTTTCAGATCTTAGCAGTGGCATGCCAAGCATCTGCGGGGCCTTCATCGACTGTGTGTTCAGTGCAGCAGCTGCAAAGTTGGTAGTGATCCAGAAATGCTGGATTTTGGTCTTGCCAGCAGAGTCAGGCCTTTTGGGACTCCACACAAACGCAGCTCCAGCCAAAGGTCCAAGATCTTGGCCGGGCCAAGCCCGACCAAGCCGAGCCACAAAAGTCATGTTACAGGAGAGCCTTTTTTTTCGAAATCCATCAAGGAAAACATCTCAAGGCAAGAGCATAGTTTCAACCCAGGCAATGACCAAGTTTGTGTGGAATTGAAGCAGAACTTTGCCCATTCGGCCATGTTACTTCTTTCTCACTTCAGCACACTCAGCGTCTCGGTGTGACAACCTGTACAATAGTAGTGCAAGGTAGCTTTGCCTCTAAGTACATTCGTTCTTGAAAGTGCTTAACCTTTACTGACGTTTTTTTGTCGTAAATTACAGTCAACTTCTGTTCGGCTGACTTGTTTAATTCTAAGCTACCCTGCATAGTCTTTTGAGGCCTACAACAAACAAAATGAAATGTTGAGTGTGTTCAGTGACCTCTCCGCAATGCAAGGCTTGATTATGACCACAGTCATAACTTTGTTCAGTTGGGCATCATGTCAACATATTGCTGTCAGCAATGATTTAGGCATTATTTTTAGAATTTGGTCAACCTGATATATTACTTGGGAGCTCTTCCTGCTATTTTTTCATTCACATATAGAGTGAAGGAGTCAGCAAGATTCATCTAGATGCCTTCAACCTTTCTGGGTCATGGGCCAAAAAAGAATCTTTTTAATTATTTAATTTTTAACTAGGAAGCAAATGTTCTGTCATTCAAAAAAGTACCCCATCTCGTCATAGTGACCTTCCTTCCAAAAATTCTCGGGTAACTCTCGGGTAAGATAACTCCTCTCAGGGATAAGAGGTACATTTCTACAATAATCCATTCATTTGAGATACACTGCATGACAAGACTTGCACCCAAGGATATGTGGACTTTGGTGCCCAAGCATCTGAGGAGGAGGAGGATCCCATCCAAGTGTACTCAGTTTGTAAGTATGTCTTATTATAAAATGGCTTCTCAGTTACCAGCTGGTCATAATTGCGACCACCTTGACAGCATCACATCTGCGCTAACACTCTCACTGCAGGTGAAAACAGTTCGCAGCAAAACAACAGAAATGGTATTATTTGCTCATTTTTTTCCAGGTTATGTGGATCAATCTTTTTGCGCAATTGGGGACATACAAGGAGTACATTTGGGCGTGGTGCTGCTTATAGATTAGCGGGAAAGTGTTGAATTGTATTCAATAGTTCACTTCAAATGGGAATTGCTCCATGATTGCATGTTCAGAAATCATAGTATTTTTGGCAGGATCGGAAAATGTAGCAGAAGAGATCACTCTTTAAACTCTGCCCTGCACCTGGGTGTTACAAATGTAACCCAAACATTTTGCGGCAAATGACCATTGGGTTGATTTTCCTCACTCGCCTGTGACGTGTCCTGGGCCTCACAGGCCCTCACAGGCCTTGGACACATCAAATCACCTCTGCAAAATACCCAGAAAGTACAGTTCTACAATAGAGAAATGCAAGCCACAGTTAGTTCGTCATGAGTGGTACAAGATAGTTTGATGATGTGGATTGCTGTGTAAGTAGTACCTCCTCAATAAAGCTCGCTGCTACCATTGCAGACTTATGTACCAACTATGCCAGAATGATGATGTCGGGAGGACACACTGCAATCATTCTTCCCAATGGCAGGGTTTGTCCTCAGACAGCATTTCCTTCCACCATTTCTGACAAGGTCTCCAATGATTTGGCACCACTGGCCTGCTACAAAGGCTTTGTTTATACCCGTGGTGGAATTGGTGAGTACAGTTCCCTGTCATACCACCTGTAGCTGTTATTAAACAGGCACAATCCATTTCCAGTTGAAACAACAGCATGTCATCCTCTGGATCTCAACAACTTTGGTCTTGGCTGGCAGCCCCTGGCTCCAACTCAAGAAGCAATCCATTTTGCTGGCCTCATCCCCTACAATGACAAAATCTTTCTCTGGGGTGGCAGGTGGACCATAACTAATCCTAACACTTGGTCAACAGCAACTGCTTTCTCAGGTGGCTTAGCTGGGTAACTTTCTTCCTCTCTCTCTCATGTCAGAGCCCACAAACACTATTGTTAATCCTTGCACTCTGACACCATGTTCGAAAAGTATGGGGAGATCAACAACAGTGTTTTTTAAACTCTTCTACTGCAAGGAAACATCTCAAAGCAGTTTAGACATAAGCTGTCTAAGGATGTTTAAGATAAGATGTCTAAGGATCTTTATTTGTCTTAGGATACAATTTATTCAATTTTTTTCAATGTCACCTCCATTGTTCACCACAACACCCTCAAGACAGCTGCAGATCTAATGGCAGGCAGCACAGACAGTTACCTCTGGGATATCATCCCATGCCTTGATGAGGGCAGACTTTAGTGCCTCCACAGACCAGTGGGTTACTCTACAAGCCTTGGCCTCAAGGATGGATCACAAGTCCATGACATTGAGGTCAGGGCTTGAAGGAGGGCACATTAGCTTGTCCCAGAAGCCAGCAAAATTGGCCTTGCACCAGGCTTGGACCTTCTTCGCGGCGTGAGCAGGTGCCCCATCCTGCATGAACGTGAAAGGCTTCTTCCCATATGTCTCCTTGGCACAGGGGACCACCTGGGTCTCCATGAGGTCCAGGTAGGTGTGCTGGTTGATCTTCACCCCCTCTGGGACGAAGATCAGAGGCATCTCCTTGCCGTCCATCATCACCCCTGCCCAGACCATGCAGGATGCTGGCTTCTGCCTCCTGAAGGTGGCCCTGACCTCCACAGGGATGTCCTTGCTGTTCTTTGCCAATATCCTGTCATTTTGAGCATTGTGGATGGCCTGCACAGTGAACACTTTCTCATCTGTGAACATAACCAGACCTTGCATGCCAGACTTGAACTGATTGAGAAGGGCTCAGCCTCTTTCAAGTCTCTTGGCCTTGGAGAGCTGGCAAAGGAGCTGCAGGCAAACCTTCTTGTAGGGGGGTGAGCTTGAGATCCTTCTTGGTGATCTCCCACATGGTAGAGATAGCCACCGTCTCCTCTCTCGCCTTCTTTCTGATGCTCCTGACCAGGTTCCATCTCCCAGATCCTCTTGATCCTCTCCTTGGACCTGCCTCTCCAAGGACGGCCACTTTGGGGCCTCTCAGAGGTTGATCTGATCTCCTTGTACCTCCTCACAACATTGTAGTTGGCCTTATGTGTGACCTTGGGCTTCTTGAGAAGGTCCACAATCTTTGTGTTGGAGTGGCCTGAGCAGTGGAGCCCAACAATGGTCTCACAAATCTGCTCCTTGTCAGACATGTTCTTGTTCAGACTTTTCGTTGTTGTTGTTTGTTCAACATTTGTGGAGAAGATGTGGTGGAACTGCTCAAGCCAAAAAAGGGAGCAAATTCAAATTCGAATATTATTTTTGAGCCCCTCAGTGTCAACTTCCCAAACTTTTTGAACACGGTGTACAGTTTGAAGAACAATGAGCAGATCATTCATGGAAAATATGCCTTCCTCATTGGTTACACCTGTGCACTTGACTCCCACAATGGCATCACTGTGCACCTCTACAACATGGATGTTCCACGAGATCCCCCAGTGGAGATGACGGAGAGGTTGCCAATGGCTGAGGCAGTCAGAACTAAATCCCAAATCATCCTACAACTCACATTTCCTTTACCTCTAGAGGTCAGTCAATCAACTGACTATGTGAAAGTGACTCTGTCTTCTAAGGGCTCAGGCATTTTGTGTGCTGATACATATACTTCAAACCCGGGAATCGATGCCTCGAAAATGAAGGTTGCTGTGTTCATGATGATCCAGATGTACAGGCTAGGGCAGCTAAATTTCCCCATTGCGAAATGGCATCAAGAATGTGATGTGGAGCACAGGGCATACGATTGTATTGGCCACAGTTTAGACAAAAAATGTTGCAGATATTGTTGTGATCTCACTTTATTCAATGTGACCTCTGTCGGCCTCAATCACAGCCTCCAGGGGACCTCGAAACCCCTTGCAGCTCTTGATGATGTAACTCAGGTCCATCTCGTCCCAGACCATGATGATGGAGGCCGTGAGCTCCTTCTTGTTGTGGTGGGGCATCGCCTTGGCCTTCCCCTGCACGACGCTCTCCAGATGGAGTAGCCAAGGGGGTTGAGGTCGGGACTCTGGGGAGGCCGTATTGACTGCGGCCAGAAATTTAGGTTTTTTTTCCAGCCAAGTCTGGGTCTTCTTGTTGGCGTGCACGGGTGCCGAGTCCTGCTGCCACACAATCTTGGCCGTGTTGCCGTACGTGGCTGTGATTCTTGGTCAGGAGCTGGCTGCGAGGACGAACCCGAGACTTCAGCCCACACATCTTGACGGCCCTTCTGGTCGTCCTGCTGCTCACCTTCTTGTCCCTGGCAACCTTGGCCATGCTGATGGTGGAATCGGCATCTACCTTGATTCCCTTCAAGAAGGCCTCAGTGAGTACCTTGTCAGATCGGGCGCCCCTGGACTTTCTCTCGACCGCCTTCTCCTCGCCCTCTGCCTCGTAGGCCTTAATGACATTGTAGACGGTTTTCCTGTCCACGTTCGGAGTGCGCATGATGACGTTCTTCGGCATGTGCGCATGGTGTAAAATGATGACCGACTTTCTTTTCTCCTTCTCCATGCTGATGACGTTTACCTGAGATGGCCAATTTGGTATCAAACAAAAGCTGACACTCTAAGGATTCCGAATCTGCTCACTAAACCTGCCACACTCGCAAAAAAATGGGGGAAATTTGCCATTAAGTGATGGGGAAACTTAGCTAGCTGCCCCAGCCTGTACATGGGTAAGGCAAGCAAAGCATATTTTTTAGATTACAGCTTATTTGGTAGATGATACCTTTAAAATCTGAGCACCTTGTTATGTGTGGAACTTATACAGTAAAATATCATTGCCAGAGAGGGGCATGAAAATGTGTGCTTGCTCGTCGGTGTCTCTCCTAGGGGTGGCGCTCCCACCGACCGTCCCCAAACTTGCCATCCGTGCACTCCTTGCCGTCCGTGCGCTCCGCACCGGGTCCATTTGGCACAAATCCTCGAAGGGTTTCTTTTTAACTAGCAGAGATACCCGAGGTTGTACGAGAAAAGGCCTTTGTTCTCTTTTGAGTTGTAATGCCTTGGGCCGATGGCGACTTTGGTTGATGCTGGCTTTTACAGTGCCACTACCCACTCGCTCCGCACCATCCACGTGCTCAACGCAGTCCATGTGCTCAGTGCAGTTCATGTGCTCTGTGCCACCCATGCGCACCGCGCCACCCACACGCTCCGCATCGTGTCCAAGTACTCAGCATTAGGGGCGGTTCGGGCTATAGGCTGCAGCCTGCAGACTCGAACCCCTTCGTGGCCAGCCCGCATGTCCGGCCCGGAGCCCGAACTTCACCACAAGGAGACTCCTGTGTCCATCACAGACTCTTAAACACAATCGTCTCAGTAGACATTGTAAAATGAAACGACTGAAGAAATCTTCTTTCCAGTCTGGAATTAACGTAATTTCAGCAGAATGGATGACAGTGACTCAGATGAAGGTGAGGTGGCGCGCCAAACCTTGCACTGCAGTCCATTGGTGAGGTCAATCTGGTGGGTGAAGAGGATGAGGAAGAGCATTGATGAGGTGATCCAGAAGCAACCTGTGATGTCCAACCTGCCAGGCTTGAAGAACTACGTGTCCTGCCCCAAGGAGCCCAAAGTAATTAATACTAGCAATAATCTTCTCATTTGGTTCCATTCCAGCACCTCCAATCCTATCAAGGGGAGGGTGGAAGAGGCCAAGATTAGGTTCCCCTCCATGTTCCCCTGACTGGAACATACCTCAGCATTCCAGCTACCTCTGTCCCAGGTCTCGAGCTCAGCAGGAGAAGCGATCTCGGCCAAGAGGATCCGGATCAGAGATGACTGAGCCACGATGTTCACCTTCCTTCACACAATCGTTGGCAGTTTTGCACGTTTCTCTGCTTTTCTCCCTCTGCGCACAAGTTGGGCCAAGCAAAGTCGCACTTCGGCTCAACATATTTGCCCCGTTCTGAGCCCGGCCCAGCTCACTCCTTTTCTTCACGTCCCCTTCTGTCGGGGCATTAAGTAAAACCTTTGACCCCTCCTTCGGCCTCAAAATCCACTTCCAACTCCCCAGGACCTGACCCACACCAAAGGTCGGCCCCGCGCCGAGTTTGGCCCTTCGGGTCCGACAATGTGCCCACCTTGGCCCACTTGGCCCAGTGGGCCTCTGGAACATGAGAGTGTGCATTTCACCGACTGCTTCACAGTCTGTTGTCCCCTTAGCTCCTGCACGAGGCCTTTTTCGTCTAGTACAGTAGTTGAAACTGGATGATGTAGGTGGGACTCCCTCACCTACCTCTGCTCCCCCCCCGGTCAGCTCCCTCGTCCTCAGAGTTGCCAAGCAGCCTTAGTAAAGTCGCTAGAATTCCTCTCGTCTACCTTCTTCCTCTCTCCTCTACCTGTATTACACGTATATAGCTGTATTCCTACCCAGTTTTTTGGAACCTGGCAACACTGCTTAGCTTGAGCCAATGTACTTAATACAACTGGGGACCTTGCTTTTGGCCTCGAAACGGTCTCAAAATGCACCTTGACACCCCCCTCTATTCTACGACTCGTGAAAAGTAGTGTCTGCTGACCACGTTTGGGTACGGTCAGTCAGGCAGTGCGAATGCCAGCCCTGCCACAGAGGTATAGCAGGACTGACTGTACCGAATTTCCTTGACTATAGACCCATTCCTCTCTATTAGAGCCACCCTTCTGTTAGAGCCCCATCCCTCGACACTTTGTCTTCTAATGAGGGGGGGGGGGGGGGGGGGGGGGGGGGGGGGGGGGGGGGGGGGGGGGGGGGGGGGGGGGGGGGGGGGGG
>JAAUXU010053036.1_pt1 | contig 20997 bp, 30 predicted proteins | sample 7278151 | NCBI WGS metagenome assembly JAAUXU01 (sample SAMN14350113, study PRJNA611818) | marine sediment metagenome | isolation source: surface marine sediment (1.8m) | place: French Polynesia: Moorea | collected 2018-08 | reverse complement strand
GAACTTGGCCGACATCGGAATCACCTGGGGAAAAATGAACAAGAACAAATTTTGTTCAATGACTGCGGCGAAGTACTGCAAGTGAAAGAGAATACACATTATTTTTCTCCTGATTTATTAAAATCAGAAGGATTAGTTACCCAATGGGGTCACACCTTGTTTTAAATTCATAGTGTGAAAAGAGGTAACTTATCCAGGTTGTCTCATCTCGCACCCTAATTTCAAAATGGGGTGTGTGACCCCTTCTCCTATTTCTTCTCTTCATCTACGTTAGGATGGGAGGGGGGGGGTCCCTCTTCGTATTATAACCATAGTGCAGAAAAAATAGATTGGTTCAGAGGTGACTGATATCTAACACCTTTTTTCTCGCACAAAAATTTAAAAAAAGAATAGGGACCCTCTCCCTTTTATTGAGCATACATGGGCATCCAGACTTACAAGGGGGAAATCCGCCAAGTACCATTGATTTACTAGAAATTCATACATGGGCGCAAAAGATGTTTCACCAACAAGATCCCCAACAATAACTGGGATAGCTATATGACCTGTCGGCCTTCGGCCGGAGGTAAAATAAAATAAAATGATTGTATGATTTGGCAGGTCATTGTAGCCACAAAAAAGTAACGGCTTGCCTCGTCCAACTTTATTCGTTTCTCCGGCCGGAGTTCTTCTGGTAGCTCCTTTGATCTCTTCTCGTACAGTGATGAGTCATTCAACAGAGAGGTGAATTCCTCAAACCTGGAGAGAGTCAGAAGAACGGAATATTAATTACTGAAACAAGTCGGAGTTCGGTACATCTAGAAATGACCTACTTTGATTGGGACCCCCTAACGTCCATTTTGTTGAGAAGGCACACGGCCGGCTTTTCCACCAGGTCGGGCTTGTACAGCTCCAGCTCTCTGTTCAGCAGAGTGAGCGTCTGAAAGGCCGTCCGGAACTCAGAGTTCTCGTTCAGCCGGAAGCCGTTGACGTCAATCACAAAGAGTAGCAGACGGGTCCTCTCCACGTGCTTGAGGAACCTGTACCCCATCCCCACGTTATAGTGCGCCCCCTCGATCAGTCCTGGGAGATCTGCCATGGTAATGACCCGATCGTCCGGGTAGCCGATGTGGCCAAGGTTTGGTCTGATCGTTGTGAACGGGTAGCCGGCGATCTTTGGGCTGGCGCGGCTTACGGCCTTGAGCAACGTGCTCTTGCCTAAAATGGGATACAAACCAGAGTACAGTTTTGAATTATGAGAGATAAATGCAATTCCACCAACCAGCATTGGGGAATCCCACAAGTCCTATGTCTGCGATGAGCTTGAGGTCCAGCCTGATGTGTCGCGCCTGGCCCTTAAGGCCCAGCCAGTTGTTTGCCGGTCCCCCGCCCTCTCCGCCCCTGGCCACCACCACCCTGTCGCCGGGAGAATCAAGGTTCCGGATGAGCCGGTTTTGGTCGTCCACCACGCTCACGCCGGAAGGGACTTTCAGGACGGCATCCTACAATAACAAGAACAGACCAGCGGAATAAACAATAATAAAAAATTTGGAGGACGAGTAAAACGAAGGAAGATGATTCTATCCTGACGTGAATTTATGAAGCCTAAGAGAAACAAGTATAAATAGCTTTCCAGGTTTTTTTTGAGGATCCCACCCCAAAGTGAAACCGAAGTGAAACAGAATGCAATCTTGGACTGAGTTGTTGGCCTATAGGCCTATAGGCCTGTAAACGCAAATGAGATCAGGCAAACTGCTCCATTTACCACAACAACTCTCACCGCTCTTAGACCTGGGTTCCGCAGGTAAAAAGAGGTTACAGCCTTGTAGTGTTAAGAGGCCTTGGTTACAGCATATAATAATAATAACAGACCCAAGTCCTCACCTCTCCCGGCCTCCCCCGGTATCTGGTCTTTGATGCCCCCTCCCCGTTTTTGCCGAGCAGCCTCTGCTTGGTGGAGTCGCCCTGGAAGACATTCTTGAAGACGGCGTACAGGCTGGGGCACTCCAACGACTCTGACCCGCGCTTCTTCTCCACCTCGATGACGCAGTCTCCTCCTGCGCCGCCGTTGCCGCTCTTGTTGGGGAACCCGTGTCCCCCGGCGCCTCCCCGGCAGTACACCCGGAGGGAGTCCAGCCAGCGGGCGTTCTCGCCCCGCCCGCGGGCCACGCGGACGCGCCCGGAGGACGGGTCCACGCCATAGGGGGCGCGGGTGGCGGCGGCAGGGGGCGGCGGGTCGCCGGAACTGTGCGAGGAAGGCCTCTGGAGGTGGACGGAGGCCGCCCGGACACCCGGACGGCGGCCCAGCCGCACTCCCAGGCGTGAAGTGCCAAGGCAAAGCATGGCAAATGGCCCAAGAGCCTCGTCACCTCTGCAGGAGTGGACACTTCAGCTGAGCGATGCAGGGAGAGGGACTGGTGGACTCTACACTTGGTCGCGGAGGTCAAGGTCAAAAGCGGACGACGGGCGGACCACGTCACGAGGGGCCTTGCTGGTTTCCCCTTGGCCACCTTTTCTTGTTTCTTTTGTGATTTCGCGAAGTGTACTTTGTTGTGTTCTTGCCTTAATGAGGTTGAGAGATAAAAGTGGCCAGCAAGGAAGGGCGACGAGTCCGGCTTCACTTCATCCAGTTCATGCCAACAATTAACCACCGTAAAACAGATTTTTTTGCTGTCAAGCAAATTGTTCTTGCAAAAACCTTTTACAGGGCTTAAAACAATGGTCAACTTATCCGAGAGGCGGATAACTTTACCAAAAGAATCTTGTCCTTGGTCTCCCGGCGCAAGTGAGGAGGAGGTTGCGCCGCGCCTAGCGCCGCCCGAAGGGAGAAGGGAGGGAGGGCGGGCGCCGGGCGAGCGCGGGAGAGAGACAATTGCGCACGCGCAAAATAAACAAAAGGAAAGAACAGCACTGGCGGAAAAAAGGCCTGCAAGGAGTGCAAGGAGGAGGCTTTTGTCGCGACCTTGACCTTGAGATTTGAGACCTTGCGCCTGGCCCTGTGGTCGCGGTCTGTTCTCCAGGGGTGACCTCTTCTCGCATCTGGGTGATGGCCAACTTAGATGAGCTCCGCCCTGCGCTGGCGGAGGTGCTGGGCAAGTTGCTGTCGCCGGACCCGGGGGAGAGGACCCTGGCCGAGCAGCAGCTCAAGGCGCTGCAGGTCACGGAGGGTGAGGTCAAAATGAGAGGGAGAGGCCGCCACACTTCCACCAGAGTCCCTCTCTTTTTCAGACTACGGCGTGGTCCTGACGGAGGTGACCCTGGGGTCTGAGCACCCCCTGGCCATGCGCCAGATGACGGCCGTCCTGCTGCGCCAGTACGTGGACGCGCACTGGAACGCCAGCGCGGAGAAGTTCGTGCCGCCGGAGGTGCCGCCGGAGGCCAAGGCCGCCATTCGAAGGATGCTGCCGGAGGGGCTCAAGGAGTCCATCAGCAAGGTAGGCGAAGTACGCATCACTGTAAATTTATCTTTTCGGGATGCACACAATTATTTATTATCGTTACAGTACCAACAGTTTGTTGGTCTATTCGTCCTCGTTCCTGGTGACTCTGGTCTTGTAGATACTCGGTGTCTTCTTGTTGCTTCTCCTGTTGTCCTTGCTCTTCTCCTCCTCGCTGTCGACGCGGCTCTCGGCAGAGTGGAAGGAGGACCTCCTCTTGGCCGACTTGACGCTCATGATGTCGGCGGCCGAGGCGCCCCTCAGGCTTCTCATGCTGCTCTTCTTCCTGCTGGCGGGCTTGCTGGAGGTGCCCGCCGTCTTCTGGGTGGGCCCGGTGGTCAGGGTCTCTGTCGTCTCGTCTGCCGCCATGCTGGTGGTGCCGCCCTGGAGGGACGAGCCGTCCTCCGTCATCTTGGACTTGAACCCTCTTATGTGTTTCTCGATGTTGGCTAGGATCATGAGTATGTCGTCCATGGTGGTGCTCTCCGGCATCATCTCGTCCTCCTGCCTGAGGCTCCTGACGCACGCCTCATAGATAACCCCGCCAAGGAAGCAGCCGATGAAGGGCATGAAGAGGGGGATGGCGAAGTAGTAGTCGAAGGCCTTGTTGTGCCCCACCAGGTAGGCGAAGATGCGGGGAACCAAGTCTCTCACCGGATTGAGGGCAGTGCCGCCGTTCACGCCGGTCGACAGGATGAGGAGGGAGTAGGATGTCCCGATGACGATTGCCCTGATGGGCTTAGACTTTATGCCCGTGTACCTGTCGTCCATGGAAAGGTAGACAAACATATAGATGGCCGACCCGAGCGTCTGGTCCCAGGCCAGCGTCACTACGTCGTATTCCATGCCCAGTGTCGGGAGCGTGTAGTACACGGTTTCCACGTTTACCTCATCCTCCACCATTTTGTTTAGCTTGAACGAGTGGACGGTGTGTACGAAGCCAGTCCCGATAAACACCCCAAAGAATTGGGCGATGCCGTAGACCGGCAGCACGGTTGCCGGCAGCCTCCTAAACAGAACCTCCGTCAGCGTCACCGCTGGATTGAGGTGGCTTCCCGACACGGCCCCGCAGGCACAGACGGCCAGAGTGAGGCCCATGCCGTAGGCCCAGGCAATGGTGAAGGCGTCTCCGTAGTCAAACACCGCCGGGTTGAGCCTCTCCTCGGTGATTGTCTTGTTCAGGTCGTATTTCCCAATGATTACTTGGGCCGTCGCGGCGTTGCCAAAGTAGATGAATAGAGCCGTCCCGAACAATTCCGCGCAAAAGATCCTAAGTGATATGTACTTGTTGTTGGAGAGAGCCGTCCCGGTGAGGTCTTCCATCCCCAGTGGCAGATTAGCCTCCTCCATCTTGGCGTTTTGGCTTCCAAGAACCAAATCCCTTGCGCTAAATTGATAGAAAGTCAGGGTTGCCGGATCGACAAAGTCGAAATTTCGCCAAATTCCCTAAAAAAATCTCCTATTTTCGCCAAACCGTTAAAACAGTTTTTATGTCTTCTTTACTCACAAATATTTTTCAAAAATCCCGAATCATGATGTCGAAAAAGTATTTTTTCCGAATATTTTAAAAATGTTTTTCACTGGAATTTTTCCTTTCTGTACATGGAAATTAATTTTTTTAGCTTTCTCAAAATTTCGCCAAATCTTGCCAAAATGGGATGGCGAAGGAATAATTTTAAAATTTCGCCAGTGCTTTCAAAATTTCGCCAATTTTCGCATTTTGGTGAAAATTTCGCCAGTCCGGCAACTCTGTAGAAAGTTGTAACTTTGAAAGTGCAAGTAAAACTAGTGTTTGGTACAGAGTAGTAATTGTTCGTCGAGTTGTTTATAATTGTTTCCCATAAGTTGTCGCCTTCATCTGCCTGATTTTCCATTTTTAAATTCGGATCATCTCGTCTTCCCTGGACGGGTGGTAGATGAGTAGAAAGCTCAGGAAGGGGTGCTTTGTACCTACAAAAGGGTTCTTGCTCAAGCTCAAACCCTTTCTTTGGCTTCTCGTTGTGCAGTCCCCGCGATCCACCGCAGGGTCTGAGGGCCGGGAGGGGGAACTTGGTGCATTTTTTGACTGAGACGGAATGGGGACGCCGTTTGGGACAAAGACACAAAGACGACGAAACTGATCCGAAAGGGAAAGCAATACTGAGAAATACGTTGAAAGTGGGCAGACTGCATTGTGTCTCCCAAAAGTGGCAAGACAAAAAACAGAGCGTGCAAAAAGTTGCTACTCCGTAACTTCTCGCATAAGACGTGAACTAGACATTTCCCTAGGGTTTTTCCTTTGTATCTACGTTGCAGTACTAAAAGCAAAAATAAGTACTTTCTTTCCCAGCTCTTTCCTCCTTTCCTTCTGCCGTATAATAATTATCTTCTTCTACTTCTAGGTGAGGTCTTGCGTGGCGTACACGCTCTCCGCCATCGGGCACTGGGACTGGCCCGAGGAGTGGCCTGAGCTGTTTGACCTGCTCATGGCCGCCCTGGAGAGCAAGCACGAGTTCGCTGTGCAAGGGGCCGTCAGGGTGCTAAAGGAGTTCTCCAGGGACCTCACGGACTCGCAGATACTGGACGTAAGGAGAAGTGAAAAAGAAAGGGTGCTGTTGCTATAGACTCAAGCTTGTCTCTTTTTTCTTCAAGGTATCTCCGCACATCCTGCCCAACCTGTACCTCATCTTCACGGACGAGCACGACATGTACACCATCCGCACGCGTACCAGGGCCATCGAGATATTCACCACAATCGCCAATATGATCTGTACCATGGCGGAGACTAACAGGTCGATAGCATTTCTGCAACGAAAAAAATGGCTGTCTAGAAATTTCGGTTTTGGCAGGTCTCTTTCCCGTGAGCTCCTGGGCCCGATCCTGCCGACGTTCACCCAGGCCCTGGTGGCGGCCCTAAACGTGCCAGACGATTCGCACCTGACAGACGCTGGGCTGAAGACAGAGGTACTGAAAGGTGAGTGAACAACGAGCATGTACCGCTAATGTTTTAAGAGCTTTTGACGGTCATTTTTTGGGAAGGAAGGAAGTCGGGACTCGTATTGTTTTGACCCCCGAAAAATCAATAAAATAAGTTTGCGGGAAGTCTTCCGGGGAGAAGGTGTGCATTGCGAATTTTGCATTTCATTTCACGCCGCCGAAACGTCCGTTGCCTTCTGTGCATTTTAGGCTCTTTGCGGGCGCTCGCGCGAATACCCCTTTCCCAGCTCTACTCTGTATTTGCCGTTCTCCCTTTCTGTTCAGAGGTGCAACGGCGAAAGAGAAGAAAGGTTTCGCCTCGCCGTCCTTCTCCTTTCCCTCTTCGCTGCAACTGCCTGGGCCAAATTTTCTCGCGAAATTCTGCGCAATGGCCCCTCCCACCATGGCCGTGTCGGGCCGAGTTCTCGTCTGCTCTCCCCCTGTACCCAAAGTAACGATGCCTTTCTCTTCTCCTGCGAAAGTAGCTTGGCTAAGGGTATCTTGAATCTCAGTTTTCCTGTTCCGGATTCGTCGGCTCACAGGCCTCGCCATTGAGGCCTAAAGAACACATGTGTTCTGAACCTGTGTCTCTTTAACATTTTAGCAAGCAATGGTTTATATGAGCTTTACTTGCCAAGTTTCTTGCCCGTTTTCCATTGAGGTCAGGTCAGGGTCAATTCAATGAAGGAAGACTGAAGAATTGAATAATTGAATTTCAATGGGATCATGCAATGTGATGTGAGTCATGTGACCACACATAGGCACCACTTTTTCCGTAGAGGGGGTGAATAATTTTTTTTCATGTGTACATGGGTCAAAAATGTCTATAGTGTAGGTGATGTTTTTGGCTGCCATAGCCTGGGTGAAGAGGGGGGGGAAGGGGGGGAAAGAAAAATTTTAACATAAAAGAAAATAATTGCTTGTTGCTAAATAAAAAAAGGTCTTTTTAGTCATTTGCTAACTGTTTCAACTACTCAGTGTGATTGAAAGAACAGACATGCACAATAAAAAAGACCAAGAAAAGGGGATATAGAGTAGAAAAGACCATGGATTTTTTATGGGTACCCATTTTTCTGTCACAGGGGATGGGACTTGTTTTTTTTGACCCTCGGGGGGGGGGGGCATCCCCCCCTTGCCTATGTGTTCATGTGACCGTCAAATTTGGACAAGACAGCAATGTTGTGTTTGAAGTTTCTTTTCTCATAAAATAGTGAAACGTATTGGGGAAAGTGTAGTTTCAAAAAGCAAAATTTTCAGTATGGTCGATCAATTTTTCTTTGGTAGCCTTGATGACAGATTTGCATGCGACGAAAAACGAAAGGCGGATAGCAAGGCAAAGAAAAAGCCTGGTCAATCCCTGGTGAACTCCAAGAAGGAACAACCCAAGCCCCTGGAGTTCCTTGGGTCGTCAAATCGCAATGATGACGGAGGCGGGGCAGGAGGCCAAAGCCGAGGGATCATGAGGGTCAAGAAAGGCATGAAATATGAAGAGTATGAAGAAAAACAACCCAGTCCAGAAGGCGGTATGGACGACGGTGAACCTGGTGATGGCATGGATGACGACGGCATGGACGGCGAAGACGACGACTTCGGTGACATGGACTCGAAAGGAAGTACAGGAAAAGGGAAGGGCAAGAAAGGCAAAGGCAAAAAGGGGAAGAAAAGTAAAACGAGCGAAGGGAATTCAGGAGAAGACGGTAGTAAAGGTTCCGACGCCGACGACGACATGAACCAGCAGGACGAGGTGGGTCCTGATGGTACTGACGACGACGACATGCAGTCTCCTGACGGTGACGACGACATGGGCCAGGATGCGGGCCAAGATGGCGACATGGGCCAGGACCAAGATGATGGCATGAATGATGCTGCAAATCAGCAAAACGATGAGCCGAACGACATGGATGGTCCAGGAGGGGGAGGGGCCATGCAGGACACCGGTGCGGACCAGGGGAATGAGGTGCGATTCCACTTCGGCAGCGGCAAGTCAACTTAACACTTAGTAATTTTTTAAGACAAAATGACCTTCTCTTTGTACTAAGTTGCCGCTTGCCGCTGCAGCAGGGTACACATTTGACTTGCTGCTGCAGGGTTTACTTCTTAACGTAAAGCCGGCAAACTTCCAAGCCCCAGCAGAGCAAGGTTTTGGAGGGGACACGCAAGGGGGAGAAGCTCAAGGTAGCGATCCTCTCGATCTCCAGCACAAGGGTTGGCTTTATCTCCTGCTCATACCAGTTGTCCTGCTCATCTTTGGAATACTGTACCTCTTTCTCGGCCCAGGCAGCGACGCTCACCATCACGCGGGCTTCTTGTTTTGGGGTGTAACCACGGAAAACGAGATGATGATTGCTGCCATTGTGTTGGGTGTTGCCACAATTGGTCTAATATTCCTGGAATCGCAACGAAAGGAGGAGCAGAAGAGCCTGGTGTTGCAGCGCAACCTTGCCTTGTCAGTCATAGTTTTCTGCATCGCCTCGTGCGTATTTCTATACACCAGCTACACCGGTCTGTCTGGGAGCGAAGAAGCCTTTTACTACACTACGGATAAGATGTATTTCCTTAAATTGACGGGCCTGGGCTTTATTGTGCTACTGACTACATTGGCAGTGCTATTGTTCGTTCATTGGCACCGGTTTGCACGGGATGGTGTTGGTCTGGGACTACCAATAGGCCCTCCCGTTGGAATGCAACCGCCTCCTCAACAGCCAATGCAGCCGAGGAAACCAGACCGTGGGACAGGGGGGAGCTGCCCTATCACACTTGGTCGATAGTACATGTGTACCCTTGCCCGCATTAGACATCTCGCACACATTACTACAAATCTTTTTACGGCTTTGCTGTACTTAGGACATGTCTCTAATTCTTTTGATTTTGGTACCATGCTAGAAACTAGACATATTTTTCTCATGACGGAAATGAAACTGCTTTGCTTTAGATGGAGCTCTTGGATGTTACAAGGAAGATTGGTCTGTTTTGGAGTTCCACTCAAAGGCATCCTCTTGTTTTCCCAGGATTTCTTTGTTCAGCGGTAGGTCCTTTTTCTCGTATTAAACGTAGACAAAGAAGGCGTAACTCATAACGTTTGAAATACGGCACGTCTGGTATTAATGATTATTTCATGGTAATTCGGTTTCGAGTTTTACTACCACGGTATTTGTAGCGTATGTTCTGCTGTTCATAAGAAAAAGTTTATTCATTGTTCATTGGCAGGTCGAGGCTCTAGGATTTCTTTGTTAGAAATTCGTATACCATTTCCCATACCCTTCAGTCGCCAGAGCGCAGACAGGCGGTCGCACCCCCTTCTTTCAAACCTCCGTCGCCCCTTCCCCTTTTCGCCCAAGGGAGTCGTTCGAGACGAGCGTGCGAAAGAAGAACAAAGAGCGAAGGGATATTCGCTCTGCTTTCCGCCGTGGCGCCGACGCCGACGCCCCCGGTCTCAGTCCTTGTCCTTTCTCCCGCCCTGTGCTGTCCGCCACTGCGCCCAAAATTTCGCCTCTCTTCGCGAAAAGATGGGGCGGCGACGGCGGACGAGGATGGCCTGCCCACCCTCTTTTCTCCCGCTTGCCTTAGGTGGGACTTTTCGCTCGACGCAGCCTCCTGCGCCGTAAGAGAAGCCCAGCCAGTACTGCTTGAACCATATGGACATACATTTGCTCTCCTCAAGGCGTCTAGAAGAACCCTAATTTGGCGTGTCTCTGGTGTCTCTCCAGACATGGGTTCTCTTGTCTTTTTAAGAGTGAATAAGAAGACCCAGTGTGGGGAATACCAAGCACTGCCCCATCCTGCATTTTTTGCGTTCATTTCAAGATACTTTTTGTCGTACAGTTTGGTAGAATTTCGATGTGGTTTTGAATGTTTGGATGACTGCGGAGCTTGCGAGTGTAATTTGTGGTACTCTTGTCACGTTGCTGTTAGTTGTAGAAAATCCATATTTTCTTCTACAGCCTTGAGCGTCCTCCTGAAAGGATCTCCTAAGATGATGGCCCCTTACCTCGAGCACGTGATCCTCCCCGTCTGGGGGACGCTCACCGCCGCTGCCAAGAAGTACGTAACGGAGGTGGTCAACCAGGCAAGTGTACAACATACATATGCGGCATGCCCATGTATGATACCGATAGTATTAATTCATATCGATATTTCCCCCTCTTCTTTCAGAGCGGGGAGGACGACGATGAGCTCGTGGATTCGGACGGGGAGGTCCTCGGCTTCGAGAACCTCGTCCACGCCATCTTCGAGATCGTACACATCCTCATGGAATCGCCCAAGTAAGTTTTCTTGCCACAAGCTTGAAAATTCCAATTTTATTTTTCTTCTTTGTTGTCTGCTTGCCCAGGTACCGTCCAGCAGTACGAAAGGGCCTGTCAGACATCATGTACTACGTCGTACTCTACATGCAAATCACGGAAGAACAGGTACTCTTGGTAGAATCCCTCTTTCCTTCAAACAAATTTTGATTTTTACACCTTTCTCAGATTGAAAAGTGGACGGATAATCCCAACCAATACGTGGAGGACGAGGACGAAGACACCTTCACGTTCAACGTACGCATCGCATCCCAAGACTTACTGGAGGTCAGTGAAAAAAGTAGCAAGTCATCAGCGTCTCATGTATAAAATGTGGCTTCTAATCACTCCTCGTCCAGGCCCTGTGCGAGGAGTTCGAAGAAGAGTGCTGTGTCGCACTGGCGCAGACTCTCGAGAGGCATCTGGCAGAGGCAGAGCAGGTAAGACAGCCAAAACAAGCCGTAAGGTGCCAGTGTGAGTCTGTCTTTTTGTACTACAGATGAAGCAGTCTGGCAACCCGCACTGGTGGAAGCTGCACGAGGCCACCATGCTGGCCCTGGGCTCCACGCAGGAGGTGATCGAGCGGCAGCTGGCGGCGGGGAGGGTCAAGTTCGACCTCGCCGTATTCCTGCAGAACGTCGTCCTCTCCAACATCGCCAGTCCCGGTGAGTCGCGCCGCCTTTCCCCGCTTGAAACAAGGGGAGGGAAAGGAGTTCGAACAGCGCGGTGTGCAATGTGCACGCGTTGAAATTTCCAAACTTATTTTCCCGTTTCTCGAGCTTTTACTGGTATTAGTTTACCATGCCAATGCGTACTTTATTTTTGTTTTACTATCTTTGTTTTGCAGCTTCTCCGTTTCTGTTCGGTCGTTGCCTCTGGATCGGCAGCAAGTTTCCAGCTCACCTACCGGACGAAGCGCTGCCGCAGTTCCTCGAAGCCACCGTAAGGGGCCTCCAGCAAGGTGAGCAAGAAAATTTTATTTTCAAAAGCCATCAAACTGTACTGTAGGCATATTAGTACTTATATAATTTTTATGGATTGGAGTCGATAGTTAAACCCTTGTAAGCATCCTACATTTTTCATTTGCAAGTTGGCGGCAAAAGCGGTATTGAAGCCACTGCTTTCTCTCCTGAAAAACGCGAATAAACAACTGTATTGCAAAAACGACATTTTAAAAAAAATCGTCAGCATGTCTTCTACTAATTCTGATTTTTATTCGAAATCTCATTTTGTACCATATTCAGATCAAATCATCACTGTGCGAATAAGCGCCGTCCGCGCCATACGCGGCTTCTGCGAGCACCTCCGCTCCCCGGCCCCGCCGCCTTTGCCGCCAGCCGCGGCGTCGCCTGGAGCGGCAGCGGAGGGATCGCCAGAGCACCAACAGCAACAGCAACAGATGCGCCGCAGCAGTAGCGCCGAGTACCGCGCCGGGCTGTTGACTCCGGTGCTTCCGGCTGCACTGGACGCCCTAATCGGCATGAGCGCCACCTTCAGCCACAGCAGCGACATGCTAGGGCTGGTACTGGAAAACCTTGCCGTCGTGGTGGACGTGAGTTATTTGAACACGCAGTATTGTCATCCCATTTTTCTTTATGTTGGTAAATTCAGTGTGACCCTACATTCACCGCCGAACACGAGTCGAAGATCACTCCCCTCTCGATAGCCATCCTCCTGAAGTATAACAGCGGTAAGAATAAAATCAAAGCTATGCAACAATTTGAAGAAAACTTAAAAAATCTTCATCTCTGCCAGATCCCGTGTTGGTCAGCCTTGTTCAGGACGTGATCCGCGTGCTGAGCCAGATCGAGGGCTGCCGCCAGCCACTGCAGCAGCGAGCCGTCCCAACAATCGTCTCCATCCTCGACGCGCACGAGGAAAAGGTCGCACTGGGGCTCAAGGCAGTCGCGCTAGACGTGCTCGAGATTCTGGTCCGGGGAAGTGCCCAGGTTTGTTCGTTTGTACTCATACGCAAGTCAAACTTGATTATTTACGTATCTTTTCAATCTTCTTCAGACCAAAGTGTCGAACACGCCGGCGTCCCCGCTCCAGAACGGCCACCGCCAGCAGCAGCAGGAGAGCCCTTCCCCGACTCGCCTCTCTGACCTCCTCATGACATCGGCCTTCCCGGCCGCGGTCAGGTGCACCCTATCCTCGGACGACAACGCCATCATGCAGGTAGGCCACGATTAGTTTGTTTGTTTTACGAACTCCCAGCAGAATCAATGTATGATAATACGATACAGATAAACTGTGTGACTGGAGGCCACGATTATACATGGTATTTTGATTTCATGTAGGGACTTTTCTGAACTGAGACCAAGATAAAAAAGAAAACCACCACTAGCCTCGCTTTCACTTTGTCCCCCCTGCATATTATAACCTCCGCCTGTCTTTGTCACGGCTGGGACAGAAAGCGCATGCATTTCTGCAAAACTCGAGTTTTCGGCCAACAAAGGTCCAACTTTCCTGCGGCCGACTGAAAAAAACTTTCCCCCTCCCGCTTGACCTCTGCTGTGAGGTAAACTTTATTCAAACTCATATCGATTAGTAAGACCTCAAGCACTAGAGCTACAACTTCGCTGCCGGCGTTACGTCTGTGTCTAACAAACATTTTGCAAAAAAGTGTAGCCGTTCGATTTTTGGCGGGGTCTCTTTCTAGGTTGTTGTGAGCTACGCACATAGGAAAGAGTCCTTTGTGTCCCCCTCCTTACCCCTTCCCGCCTGTCCTACCCCTTAAACTCGGCGGGCGGCATGTCTGGTTCCGAGCTGGCGGCGGTTTTTGAGGGGGTGTTCCTTTCTCTTCCGCGCTGTGAACGGGAACGCAGAGGTGGAGGGGATGGATGGAGATGAGTAACAGGAGGGGGATGTGATGCACTTTGTCCCCCATGGGCTTTTGCAAACCATCCCTCCTTCCTCTCCTCCCCGCCCATTCTTCCTCTTCCCTCCTCTCTTCCCCACCCAGCCTCATCTTGAAGGGGTTGGAAGCAAGCGAGCGGGGTGGCGTCGGCGTCGGCGGTGCACTTCTTTCATCTTCGCCTCCGTCGCCGACGGTCCTCCATCTCCTCCCCCTCCCCCTCCTATGCCTGCACTCGAACAGAGAGAAAGAGGTCTAGAAAGCGCGATACGAAATGAATGCCCGGCGAAAAAGTAGGACGACGGTGACACGCGATCGGCGGCGCTTTTTTTCATTGGCTTTGGGTGTCGTACTTTTTAGCATGATTGCGATACAACTACGATGGATTATCTATGGTCTATCTACGCAGCAGAGCTATTTGTACTAAAAATGGTGGTCGATGGGGAAGTAGACAACTTTTCCTTCTTCCCCACATTATATTCCCCGCGCCAGACTGACGATCTCTCCCCTCCTCTCCATCCCATTTTAGGGGTTGCAAATGACTGTCTGAACGCCCAAGAAGGGAAGAGAGGGATTCTGTTGTGTGATGATGAGCTTGTCTTTTACACGTGCCATTCCTTTTTGCGGAAAAATAGATGTGTTTTATCATGTGTATATAAAAATCACGCCGTTTGTTCTTTCTAGAGCGGAGGCGAGTGCTTGCGCTCCTACGTGTCTGTCGCCCCGGACCAAATTTGTCACTTCGTTGACGCCGAGGGAAAGTCCGGCCTGTGGTACCTCGTCCAAGTGGCGGGCCACCTCCTGAATCCCGTAAGTTCGTGGGGAGAAAGCATAGAGGAATTGATTCGACTTTTCCCCCTTTTTGCTTCAGGTTGGCAACGAGTACAGCGCGACGTTCGTGGGCCGTCTCGTCACCACGCTGATCCGCAAGACTGGCGACCGGCTGGGGGAGAACCTGGAGAACCTCCTGAAGGCCGTCCTGTCAAAGCTGTCCGGCACCAAGACGCTCAGCGTGGCGCAGTCGCTCCTCATGGTCTTCGCGCAGCTCGTGCACAACCAGATGGAGGCGCTGCTCAACTTCCTGACGGCGGTGCCGGGGCCGAATGGCGAGGCCGCCCTCGAATTCGTGCTGAGCAAGTAAGAAAAAACGGGTTCCCGATTTTTTTTCTCGATATTAATTTTCATTTTTCCCAAGGTGGGTTCAGCGACACCACGTCTTCTACGGCGCGTACGAGAACAAGGTCTCTATCGTGGCCCTGGCGAAGTTGCTGCAACACGGAGTCAACACCAACGACTCGCGGCTGCAGGGGATTAACGTCGCAGGAGACATGGTGCGAAAATTGCATTTGAACATAATTTGTTGGATTTTTTTTCAGCGGTTTTTTCTTTGCAGATAGTAAAGCCAGGAGCGAACAAGATCCGTACGCGGTCGCAGAAGAAGGACCAGACCGTCGAGTACACCAGCATCCCGGTCCTGGTGAGAATAAAATTCAATAGCAATTGTGCATCTTGGTGTACTCAATCTTTTTTTCCCAGGTCAAGATATTCAAGCTGATAGTCCAGGAGATGAACGACATGTTGAAGGAGGCTCTCGCATCCGCGCGCGTGGACGGCGAGGACGACGACGAAGAGGAGGAGGAAGACACCGACGAGGAAGGCGACGAGTGGGAGGACGAGGGCATCGCCGACGAGTCTACGCAGCAGGAGAAGAGCAAGAAGCAGCAGGAGAAGAACTCCAGGCTGGGGGTAGAGCTGTCCAAGATCCTGAGCGAGCCGGGCTACGCCGTCGAGGAGGAAGAGGAGGAGGAGGACCCGGACGTGCTGTCCGACCCGGTATACTCCCTCAACCTGCGCCAGTACCTGTCCCGCTTCCTCCTGGAGTTCTGTAAGCAGCCTTACTTCCCCCACTTTGCCGAACACCTCAACCAGGCCGAGCGGAGGCACCTGGCAGCCCTGGGAGCGCCCGTGTAGAAGACAGAACAGAACAGCGATACCTTATTACACATATTTTTTGTACCCCACGTGATTTGGATTTACAGGACGACCGATATCATGATAATGACCTACGAACTACGGTATGCTAGACTGCATTATGGAGTTGCTTGTTCACCTGAACAGAGATATTGAGCAGTTGCAGAGAGCTTGCGTTGAAGTTGTAATTATTTATGCGACTTTATTAGTGGGCACATGAAAATACATCGAGGTACAGGCAGTTTTTTATGCTCGACATATTAAGCATAATGAACACAGGCGGCCCCCGCTTGTTAAAGAAAAAATATTTTCTCATGGCATCCAATGATACAGAAAATATTTTCGTATGTGACAATTAGACTTCTCGTAATAGAGGTGGGCACTCGAGATTCTTAAGGAAAAATTGATAATGTTTCGTTGACCTTTTTACATATACTGTAAATCAGTACCGAATACTGAACATCAGGCTGCATTTCTGGCTTCTCTACACGTCTGCCGTCTTGCCGCTCTCCGTTGGCATCCCGTCCCCGTCACTTTCTCCGGCCTCCCTCGCCTTAAGATAGTTGCCGTCGTGCAGCTTCAAGAAATCGTCCTCGTCCTTGGGCGGCTTTTCACCGTCGCCTCTGTCCCCCGGCCGCGAGTCCCCGCGCAGTAGCGAGTTTAAGGAGATTGTGTCTCCGTCTCTGCCCTCCTCCTCCACCGCCTTCTTCATTTCCGTCGACAGCTCTTCGAAGAACTCGCCGAACACAAGGGCGTCCATGTTTCTGAACATTTATATAAAGAACCTATTTTCTTACTCTTTGTTTTTTATGGGGGGTTGACTTGAGCAACTTTACCTCAGGAGGTGGTAGAGGACCTTCCAGTCTCCGAAGTCGAGGTGGCGCAGCACGAATCCGACGTCCACCTTGAGTTCGTTGCGCCTAGGACTGGACAGAAAAGGAAGGGGGGGAAATGTGTGGAGTTCCAATATATGCAAGACTACTACACAAGAAGCAATATACGTATGTTTACTTCTACAACTGCCGTTTTGTAAAGCTACTGTTCGCAGAGTCTGAACAGTGAAAACTCACGATGTCTTGAGCTTTCTCTTGATGATGGTGGACCTGGCGCGGTCGGCGAAGACGATCCCCAGGCTCCAGAGCATGTTGAGGATGGTGAGGGCGGAGAGGAGGCAGAACCAGAACCAAAGGAAGACGTAGATCTTCTCGTTGATGATGTTGATGGGGAGGACGCACTGCGCGTCGTGGCGCTGGATGGTGCCGGAGGGGCCGAACTTGCGGAAGGTGCACTTGGTCACGCGTGGAAACACTCTCGACATGGGGTCGATGCGCTCGAACGGCTGAAGGAATAAGTTTAAATTACGTGTGGAATTTGAGAGCTGTGTGGGAATGCAAATTTGCTTGCTTACCTGTGACTCTAAGAAACTGGCCGCCTGCACCCCGTACTTGCTGAACTCTCCGCCCAAGAAGGAGTCAGTCAGGAAGCAGTTGCCGATCACGTTGATGAGATAGAGCGATTGGGCGGCAAGAATGCTGTTGTTAAAGAAATAGCAAGAAAAAATACTTTGTCAGGAAAAGGCGGGTTGTTGTTGTTTCCTCACCTAAGGCACCACTCTCTGTGCGTACCCCTCGTCTCCACGATGTACTTGGCCAGCTCGTTTTCCTTGGACTGCCGCTCCTCATTGTCGCACACCCACTGGTTCAGCCCAGCGATGATCAACTGAGTTTAAAGGAAAATTGTTGTAAATCCAAGTCAATTATCTACAGTTTTTCTTTGTCTCTCGACGATGTTGAATATAATACCTTGATCTTCCCCTTCTCTACGGCCTTGTAGATGATGTGCGGGACGTAGAATAGCATTGCCTGGAATGCGAGGACGAAGGGCACCCACTGGTAGTATGCCTTGATCTCCACCTCAGACTCGTGTGGCACGTAGGGGCCAACACCAGTTTGTGATACAGTGTTGCCCAAGTCTTTGGCGTGGTCGACGTAGTGCTTCGGGACTGAGAACGTCCCCATGATGTAGCAGTAGCTCTCGATGACGTTCTCGGGGATAGGACCAGTGTGGAGACAGTTTATTATGGAGTCGGTGCCTGCGAAAACAATCAAGGGGCGAAATCAACATTTGCATTTCGCACCAGCTCTGCTGCTTGTGAACAATTGAGGTAGAATTTTTCATACCGGATATCCACTCCGTGGTGGTGACGAGAAGGCAGAAGCAGCCGATGAGCATGACTGTCCCTCGGTAGTGGAACCTGCTGATTTCCCCCTCCGGGTGGGGCTCCCCAAACTTCTCCTTCTTAAGCATGGGGATGTGCTCGCCGATGGCGGCGAAGACACCCACCACGCCAGCCATGTTGTAGGAGAAGAAAGGTGGCCACCTTTCTCAAGATTACTGCAAAGGGAAAACGGGCGAGGGAAACGGTATTAGGAAGGTGCCGCACTGTTTGTGCACGTTTGTTCCCCTCGCCGCATAATAAAAGTTGGGCGAGATTATGAGCAATCGCGTTTTTTGTTCTCGCCGCCCACACCCCTCAGCAGCCTTACCTGTTCTCCTCCTGGCTTCTTCAGATGTTTGCAAAAATATGTTTCCCTTTTCTCCAAATTGCAACGAAATTCAGCGCAATTCTTCTTTAGAAGCGATACCCGACACTGCTCCGATCGGCAAGGGTGAAAGGGGATCTTTTTGAAGGGATAGGGGAGGTAATGCAGCCCTTCTAGTGCACTGAATATTTTTGTTGTGCCGCGGATCCGCCTCTTCTTCTTGGAAGAGGAGGGGTCGCTGGCGGAGGAGGAGAGCGTGGGGGATATCCTCCAACGGCGGTGTGGAGGGCAGGAAGAGGGAGCAGCAGCACCTGGAGCTTCACACCACGCCAGTTGGATTGGAAGAGGAGGGAGAGCGTCCGTTTTCTCCCATGCACTCCACCACTCTTCTCTTGCTGAATGAGTACCAAAGTGGAAGGTGGACAAAGACCCTCCTACCTCTTTTCTCTCACCTTTTCCACCTGGAAGGAAAAAGACAAACGTGGTGTTCAAATCTCTCTTCCGCCGCCTCTGAAATGCGACTGAAGAAATAGTCATTCATGTGCGCATGATGTAGAGGAATAAAATCGCGAAGTGATCCAGACAGTGTGGCACCCCGCTGGGTCGGCCCTCTTGCCTTCCATTAGATGCGGGTTAGAAGCAGCAGCAGCAGCTCAAAACTCTCCCGTGTGCCAGCAACAAGTAGTAGCAATGGCGCAAGTCGGTTGGGAAGGGGGACAAGCAAAGCTTGTGTACTGCATGAGCCTCTCTCTTTCTCGAGCATCCACACACGATGTATTGGTTCAGGATCCTACTCAGACGCCGAGGCACGCACCCGCTCATGTTCTCTCCACTCTCCGCCGAGACCAGTCTGCGGCAGCCCAAATTGGCAAACACATGGTGGCAAAGAAGTAGAAGCTACAGAAAACAAAGTTGTTTCCCGGCAAATAAAAGTTGAATGGAAAGGGGGGATTTTTTTTTAGCAAACAAGATTTTAAATTTGTTTTGGTTTTGAAACTCTGTACTGTAGTTGTACGTAGAGGAGTAAAAAAGAATCAATCACAGTAATTTTCATACAACTACCGATATTGCAAAGGAACAAGGTTCACAGTCCTGTCTTTTTCGACTTTTCTGTCGCTACTCCTCCTTCTTTTTCGCCCTCCTCATTGTCACTGGCACCGTGACCGTGCTGGCGGAGGAGTGTTTGGAAATCATCCTGAAAGGCAAAAATATCGCGCATCAAGATGAGCGATACAAAAAATACTATTTCCTTTTGCATAGCATACTGTCCACCCCAGCATCTCGACTAGCTCGCTGACACCCTCGTCACACGGTCCCAGCCTGGCAACATCTCTGCATAGCAACAAGAACGAAAAAAAGATATAAATTATACACACTATGTCAAGGGTATCAAATCCTTGCTCCCACCTGTAGCACCGCTCCGAGTCAAAGTCCATTCCTCCCCTCCCCATGAGCCGGGAGAGGAAGTCCGCCCCACCTTCGTCCCCCACCTTCTCCATGTTTATCAAGAGGCGCGGGCAGGTCTCGCCGACCCTATAAGGTATTTTTTAGGCCAGGGTGAAAGTAAGCGACAAGAAAAAAAACTCACATGTCTACGAGTCCCGCGAAGGGGTGGACTGTGAGCGATGTGCCCATGATAATGAGCAGGTCGCACTCGGGGAGGTCCCTTGAGGCCAGGCGGTGGAAGCGGTCGGGGAGGGCCTCGCCGAAGAAGACGATGTCGGGCTTCACCAGGGAGTTGCACGAATCGCACGTCGGGATGGAGTTGTCGAAGATGGCGTCTAAAAAAAGTGAATTCTCCCTTGTTATTGGAAAGATAGCTTGAGTTGCGTTCTTTGCTACCTTTGACGAACTGCTGCGAGTACTCCTTCCGGCATCCAACTCGCCCTCCTATGCAATGCGCCGTGTGGAAGGTGCCGTGTGCCTCCACCAGCCTGTCGCCCGAGATTCCTGCCGCGCGCTCCAGGGTGTCGATGTTCTGCGTGTAGTGCCGCAGCAGGAGCCCCTTCTCCTCCAGCAGGCGCACGAACAGGTGCGAGGGTGTGGGGCGGAAGTTGCCGGGGTACAACTCGCGGGCAAGGCGGAAGAAGGGCTCTGGAAGGGGGGTGAAGGAATCAGCTCATTTCCTGCTTGCCGGCAAGAAAATATTTGCTGTGCTGTACAGTATCTTGTGCCACAATTCAGGGACCGAATAGTCCTGTATTCTCACCTGGCTTCTGCCGAAAGTAACTGAGCGTGAAGATGGCCTGCGGGTCCGGCAGGTCGTACTCCTGCAGATTGTCGTAGAGGCCGGTGCCGGGGGTGCGAAAGTCGGGGATGCCGGCAGAGGTGGAGATGCCTGCGCCGGCCATCGTCACCACCTTCTTGACGCGGCCGGAGAGGACGTAGTCTGCCACGCCGCGCAGGCTGACCTCGCCCAGCACCCGCTCGGGCCTCTCCTCGCCCGCCCCCGTCAGGTCCAGCCCTCCCATGAGGCGCCGCAGGACCTCCTCCGCCGAGGACGACGACGGGCGTGCAGATGCCCCTTCCGCGTCCACCTCGTCCCCGCCGTCTTGGTCGCCCTCGTCCGAGTCATCGCTGACGGCCTCCGGGTCCTCCTGGTGCAGCTCCCTCTTGGTCTTTTCCCGGCGCTCCTCCGGTTCGGCGGGTTCGCCACCATCAGACATGATGGCGGCGGCGGCGGCGGCGAGGGGACGCCGGATGAGGCTGTTTGCTTCTCACGTTTTCGCGTCCCCCTGGAGGACGTGGTCGTGGTGACGGCGAGCAAGGTCACGGGATACCCGAAATTCACCGGTCAATTTTTCTTCACCGGTCAATTTTTCTTCACCGGTCAATTTGGGGTCCCCGGACACTATCCGACTGTCCGGGGACCCCAAATTGACAAATTGACAGTTGGGGTCCCCGGACACTGGACTGTCCTGGGACCCCAAATTGACCGGTGAAGAAAAATTGACCGGTGAAGAAAAATTGACCGG
>JAAUXU010095679.1_pt1 | contig 21000 bp, 13 predicted proteins | sample 7278151 | NCBI WGS metagenome assembly JAAUXU01 (sample SAMN14350113, study PRJNA611818) | marine sediment metagenome | isolation source: surface marine sediment (1.8m) | place: French Polynesia: Moorea | collected 2018-08 | reverse complement strand
GTGTCTCGCCTTAGAAGAACCCCCCTGTATCAATTTGGTCCTTCTTTCTCTCTTTCTCCTGGCGCTGACGAAAAGGGAAATATGGCGCTGTAGTACTAAACCTGTGTGTGTGTACGTACGTACGTACCAGTGCTGTGTATAGACACGTAGGTACTATTTACTGTCTACGTACGCTTGCATTAGGTACGCAAATATAAAGATCACGTCATCGCACGCTGCTGCAGTACTACCATATACATTCATACAATGCTTGGCAAACATGAAGGTGTTGTAGGTACGTACACACGTACTCGAATGTTCGTACACATCCATATGTGTGTATGTGCAGAACAGGATTATGATGAATCTTTTCTGGCTCAATGCATGACTGCCGGTGTGTCATTGCAAACATAATTTTCCTTTCTCTTGCTTAAAAAAAAAAAGAAAACTTTATGCTGGCATAAGTTTAGTGCAATGGAGTGCTAATTCTTTGCGGCGCACTCAGCTTCGCTGTGCGCCTGCGGTTAAATTATTCTGCAGTGACCGTAAGTGTCATAGTCAGCGCAATTGGTGTATAATTGTTTTAGCTAGCAGTGGAGCCCGGTGTCCTGGGGAATGCGGGTGGAGGTGAAGTGTGTGGTGAGTCACGGGTGTTGTGTACAGTGGAATCTAGAGCTGAGAATATGTTAGGGCCCACAGCAATGGTGTTTCCCCCCGTCAGGCTGTCTGCGTCGAGACCGATTCCTATTCGGAGATTCCACTGTCGACGTGCATGCGTCGTGCGTACCCCAGGTACGTACGTGTGCACGTCCAGTACGTACATAGCACACCCGTATGCCAAAATACTCAGCTTCTACGAGCCAGGCGGACGTACGTAATAGACTACTATACTTGCTACGTAGGCGTTACGCCCAAACCTTGTCGTCGTAATGTATTTTCCCCCCGAAAATGATGTATGGCTTTGCATTTTCGCCCGCTCTCTCGCTCCTTTGGTGGACACGCGCTCTCGCATGACAAAAGCCGGCTCAAATGAACAGCTTTGATGAAGCTATTTCTCCATTTGAATCGATGGGGAGGAGCAACAGCAGCATGCATGGCCTGATTTATGATGGGACCCCCTGCTTTGGCGAAAAGGGGGCTCCTACTAGCTTGAGGTCTTATACGTCGGTACAGCCGAAAGAATGGTATGTATGCTATTCGTAAGCAGTAGCAACAATCTCGCCGGTCCATACGTACAGTACGTGCGCACACAGCAGTGGCCCGCATGTACTGCCTGCCCCTGAAGAAAAAAAATGAAATGCTACCCAAGAATGGCGACAACTGCGGGTACATCTTCCAATCAATGGCTGCAGAATTGTCTGGAGACTTGAGGAAGAAGCTTCTGTTGGACGAGGCATTTCACAGAGCGTGAATGTGCATACTCGGTTAAGTTCATCATAGGAAGACTCACTCTTGGCCGTTTGCATATCACGTGCAAGCTACACGACTTCAAAAGGAAAAAGGTCAATTGATCCTCTCCTTCTTTTCTTCTCATCATTGTTGTTCCAGATTGTGATCGATTTTTTTTTGCAAGCAGTTTGTTGAAGGAGATGAGAAGAGAGAGAAATCTTCTGAGCCTTAAATGATCCAGAAGGAAAGTTGTAGTGGCTTCAATATCGAGAGGTTGGCAAATGGCCCCAATTCTTGCTTATTGTAGGGGAGGCTGTTGTACCAAACATACATAGTATCAATCGCTGCAATTTGCGGCAACAATGTCGAATTGCCTTCTGATCCCTCACAGTAGTCATAGGCGGCGTGCTGGGATCATCATCATGGTAATACGCGTACAACTTATCCAAAGATGTTCGTTCGTCCTACATCTACTGAATACGATTGATTAGAACGCATACGAACGTCCCGCATTGTTTCTTATTTCTTCTCTCACAGTCCCAGCGTGCAGTGATGGACAAGACTTTACATTCTCTGCCCAGATAAAGCTATTACCATTTCCTGCTCCTCCTTCCTGCTGCTGCGTACGTATGCTGTAGATGCTGCACCGGAGAGCAAGGAGATTTCAACGCATTGTTCAGCACCATACATCACCCGAGGAGACTTGGCTCTCCCTCTTTATTTTTGCCAGCCTTTTTTTTCAGTCAGCTTGTTTTCATTTTCAATCGGTTCTTTTGATGAAAATCTCCCAGTCTTTTTTTCCTCTCTCCGTACTTCCTTCCTCTTTTCTGCGTGGTCCGCAAAGAGAGATGCAGTCGACCAACAACTACTTGAGAATTTTCAGCAGCAGCCCCAGCAGCAGCACCACCACCACCACCACCGTCACCACCACCGACAGCAACAGCAGCAGGGGTGACCGCCCCTGGCCATGCAGTGGAGAAGTCAGAACGGTAGTACTGTACGGAGGGGAGACTAGTCATACTCGGTACGTATATGGCATTCTTTTCCATGTGCACCTCTCGGCGCCGTACAACTTGGCAGGGGTGCAAGAAAGAACGTTGCAAGCTGGAGACGACGTCTGCTACGTGCAGATGAGACCGATTCCCACTGTCAAGCAGTTGTCGTTTGCACTTGCACAAAGAGCCAGCGATCTACTAAGTAACCATCGAGTCGCAACCGCTTCAAGCAGGTGTTTCTGGCTTCTTCTGCCGTAAATGTTGGGTTAAGAATTACAGCCCTCGGCTGTCACCAGGGCCAATTTGGCACATGATTGCTGCAACCAACCCTTTGAGTATCTCCTGGGCCACATTGTCTCTCGCAGCGTGAATTCTTTTCAAGGTGGCTCAAATTGCGATTTCCGCTTCTTTGGTCTCCTAACAATTCCGCACCTGATTAATAAAGGGATGTGGTGGGATTCCCCACGCAGCGGAAACTGATGGCTTCTTTAGTATGGTGCTTAGGTTAGGTACAACAGCTACTACTACCTGCTGCCATTGTGCCACGTCCGTGGTCATTGTGGACAATAAAAGCGTGGAATTTCCCCTCTGATAGTGCTACGTACACACAATTTGTAACAAGCGCTCTCCCAACCATGGAGTGTGACAGTTATTCTGACCTAGCCAAGGACGCTTTATTCGAAGATACCAGACCAGTGTGAGTCTCTTTCTCCGCGTACAATGCTGCTCACTCCATACTCACTTAGGGTGAGTTCGTGCAAAGTGTTGAGTTTCTCTCTGAACCGCTAAAAGCCTCTGCTTGTATCTGTCAGTACGTGGAGACCCGGATCCGACTTAAAACCTAGCTAATCGAGCGAAGCTGCTGCGTGACGAGGCACAAAAGGTAGGAGAAGCCAACAGCTACTGGATGGAGGCTTGCAGACTCTAGCAGCAAATGTCGCGTCTTAAGGAAGCCGTTTCATGATGTGAACCTTCCTACGTAATGCTATCAAACAATGTTATTCATCACATGCATGAACAGACAAACTTTGGCAGCCTTGGAAGACGATGATGCAGCAACATCCTTGGTATTTCTGGAGATTTTTCTCTGCTGTGCGCTCCGCCATAAGTATTTGTACACACATACGTGCAATGATCGCAGTCAGGCATTGCTGTTAATGGTCGTGCAGAGGTGCTAGCTCAAGGAGGGGGAGAAAAGCCCTAAAGTCCCGGAGGAAGCGTTGATTGGAATGCAATAGGGCAGTAAATTCATTACAATGAGTTCCATGCAAACAAGCGCCCGCGTTCGACTTCGTCCCTTTTGTTGTCTCCTTAATTCCTCCTCCTTCCCCCAGTCTTTTCCCCCCCTCGACATCAATTGCGGTTTCGAATTTGGTCACGGGCTGACGCCTCGATTTCCCACAAAAAAGTGGAAGAAGGAAGGTTGGGAGAAGGGGGTAAAATCCGAGCGAGGAGGAATAAAAAAGGCGCGTTTGATTTATGATGTACTGTGTAGATAATGCATAAGTGCCTCGTAACATGCTACTGTACTTTGGCTGTACACATATACATACATACATACATACATACATACATACATACATACATACATACATACATACATACATACATATATATATATATATATATATATGGCATTCGGCCGACTCTGAATGCACGGCCAGGCTGTAGAGCCAGCCAGTATTTGCCTACAGCGGTCCAATGCTGTGCAGTGCACTCATTAGGCTACGCGCATTACTTGTTGGAAGATACAATTTAATTGTAGCTCGCCTGAGGCGAGGGGACCGACCGAAAATGACGGACGACAAAAGACTGGTGGCAAAAGAAAGTTGTTGCGTTGGTTGTGCTTTCTTTCGTAGCTTGCTGGGCTTTCTTCTCTCTGCCTTTTTTTACTGCGTGTGTACACATGCGTGCTGAATACATAAGGGAAAGATAGAAGAGGTTCTTTCAATGGCGAAAACGCCGCCGACGCCCTTCCCTGGCAAGCTGGCTGTTTGTTCAATGATCCATTTGTATCAGTGAGGGTAGCTGTTGTGTACGTACGTTGGAGCGTCGAATGTAACCCACGCAAACAAGCGCTGCTCGGCGCTGCTCGGCGCTGCTCGGCGCTGCTCGGCGCTGCTCGGCGCTGCTCGGCGCCGCATGCTCACTCCACTTATTTTTATGATGATTATAATCATCATGCGCTGTGACCTGCACAGGATGTCAACACTGGTGACACGTGAATGCCGGAGAGAAATGCGGTCCCACATCTGACGCCATCTCAATATGCCACTTTTTAACGCTGGAGCTGGGTCAGCTGGTGAACTATGATTGTGATGGTGGCGAACCAGAGAGATTTGTGTGCATGGCGAATCTTCTCTCTTCTCATTTTCCCCCTCCCCCAGAAATGCCCTGTCACGCGCATGAAATCAATGCACAAATGAGAAGAGAACTTTTTTTGCCACCACAGCAATCCAAAGAGTCACTCTCTGAAATTGACCAAAGTAGTGAAAGGGGGTGGCAAAAAAAAACCAAACCAGACCACAGCAGAGGTTTTTCTGTCAACAAAGACGGTGTGACGGAATCAGTCAGCGAAGCCAGGAGAATTTTAATCAAGGTGTACACCTAATACCGGTTGGGTAACGTGGACGTACTCTGTGTTGGAATTAAGATGAGCTCCAGCCCCCCTCCCCCCGAACTGTTGTATTTGTTCAGCCACACCATACAACGAGTCCATCGATATTCAGCAGTAAAGTGAAGATGCACTTTTGTGCGGCTACCAAGTCTGTCCAGGAGTTTCATGGTGGTTTGTAGAGAACTTGTTACGTTGTAGCTCGACGTCCCAACACCGTTTTTTCCCCCTCTATACCCATCAAACATAATTGCTGATGATAAATTGAGCTGCGTTCTTGGGATTCATACCCAGTCTTTCTCAGAAGGCACATTCAATTTGCTCCTTTTAGCGCAGAGCTGCTCTTCTTCAAGCGTGCGTGCGTGCGTGCCTGCGTACATGGAAGGGCCAGTGTGCTACTTGTGCACCACATAATGAAGTCCATCCGTCCATCCATCCCTGGGTCCGTGGTACAGTGAACGAAACGATATATTATGCTGCACTGTTCTGGCACGGCGCATACGCACCGCTGGTTACATCCACCCTGTGCACAGATATGGAAGTTTGGCGCTGAAGATCCCCTCTTGTGCACACTTTTCTTCTTCTTCCCATCCCACCAGCTCTCTGCTTTTTCTTGGAGATGAATCACGCCCACGCCACGGACCACATAGTATCTGCTTAGCGCCGCTATGTAATAATTTCCTACTACTCCATCCTCTCCTACGCTTCAGAGCGCGCAGTCTGAGAGGGGCTCGGGGACAACGTCCGAAAGAAGAGAAACTGTTTCTAATTACAATGAGTCGCAGGCTTAAGTAAGCATTTGGGAAAGAGGACAATTATAAGAGCCAAAAAAAAGAGCAGGGCTGGTTTAACACGCATAAAAGCCCTCCTATTTAGGCATGTGCTCCTCTTCAACTCTTTGACTAATTACGTCAAGTGGGCGCTGGTGGCGGGTAAGAAGAGCCTTCTCCGCTCCAGTCAATAGAAGGCGCAGCGCCAACAGAACAGTATATAAATAATTCATTGTGCGTGGCCACCAATAGCAAGGTGTTGTTAGTCGCGTTCATGTCATCATTGTCTTCGTCGTCGTCGTCGTCGTGGGGAAGGCGGATTTGCGCAATTTCGGACTCCTGCGTGCAGGTACATTGTCCAATTTACTACAGCAGTTATGGCGCTACTGCAGATAACAGCCAGTACACCTACCTAGTGGCTCCTTGGCCAGAACCCGGGCAACAACGGTGTAGCCAAGCAAGTCGACGGACGTGCGAGACGTTGCAGAACAATTGGCAGGGAGGGTTTTCCCGCCGGACACTCCACTGCTATGCCCTGTCTCGGCGCGATGTTTCTCGTGTGCTTCGCCGGGCAGAATCAGTCGGTCGCCCGCATCTATCCATACATACTGTTATTCTCGCACAATGAGTGCAATTTTTCAGTAAAGTCTCTCTCTCTCTCTCTCTCTCTCTCTATCTCGCGCTCTGTGTGTGTGTGTGTGTGTGTATTTGCCGTATGAAGAGGGGAGGCTCCTTTTTTTCAGCCCAGCTCACTCCTTTGCCCGTCCCGGATCCAGTGTGCGAGTGCTCGCACACGCGCGTGCGCGCGATCGCCACGGCGGGCACGGTGAAGGGGGGGGGGGCAGCTCTAAAAAAGCCTGTCTGCGTGCTGCTGTTGGGAGAGCGAGAGTCACGCATTAAGTCATCGAGCCCCCGAAAAGCAACATGTGTCCAAGCACGACTTTGTCGGCGGCGGCGGCAGCCAAGAGCCGGATATGAAAAATCCGACAACAGCCCGGCTGCTGGGGACGAGAAGGAGGAGGACGTCGAAAAAAGTGGACGGACAGCCAGGATTTTCTTCTGAAACGGCCACATCGTCTGCCCTGAAACGTTATCACGAGGTGAGACACCATGTGTGTTCTGCATGTGATGGGGGGGTTCATCATCGTCAGCAGCAGGCTTTGTGTGACACAGGCTGGGCCTGCAGTGCGTCCTTCTGGCTGCCTTTGTCAGATGTTTTCCTCTTTTCGGCGAAAACGAAGCAATAGTGATGTTTCATACGTCACTTATACGGGACTGCTAGGTGATATAAATCATCCGTCGAGCTATGTTAAGTGCCCCCCTCGACTAGATCTTTCTTTCTTTCTTTCTTTCTTTCTTTCTTTTCTCTCTTCCGCGGTTGTTTAACTACACATTTTTCCGTTTTCGATTTTTGCCCCTCGGATTACTTGGCACACATGCTTCAGTCGTAGGCAAATAAGTGTACCTAATGCACAGCACTGTGTATGCACATTCTCCTAAGACAAACTCCCAACATATGTACATATGTGCCATACATGCTTACTTCAACACTGTGTGAATCGGCGTATGAGAGAAAGAAAAGAGGGAGAAGGAGTTTGTGTGCGTGAGTGGAGGAATTAGGGGACCAAAACGCATTTTTCTCCTTGTCTACCCCTACAATTTTTCAAGACCACTCGAACGAAGACATTGCTCCCCCCTCCCCTCCCCCCTTCCCGTCACTATTCACAGGAAGAGGCGGGCGGGCAGCAGCAGAGGCAGAATTTGCTTTGAATGCATCAGAACAAGTCATCAGGCCCAGCAAATCTGATACGGAGAACTCGAATCAGTTGCCAAGGAGGGGTAAAAACGACCGCGTCTGCTATAGATGGAACAGGCACATTATAACTTTTATTTGACGTTCAAATAACCCCACTCTTGAGCTACGGACGGCTAAATTACAGCACATCGCACCTACGTACAGCCAGATACGTGCAGTGCTCGTGCGGCATTTAGAGTTAGGAAGCATCTAACACCCTGATCTTATGATCTTGGTTATGCTGACTTAGATCAAGCCATAACGCTTTATTGCTACATTGTGCTCTACGTACGTACACAGTATGTGTAGGCAGGTGAGTGCACGCGCAATGCCAGCGCTGAGCGATTATTTGTAACCTTTGGTTTGATTGGAAACAGGAAAAATGTTCACCCCCGGAGACGTAAGGCCAAGAACAATGGGCGCGCGAGTGTCAAAACTGGATCTTATCCAGAATTCAGCTTGTAGCCTTTTTTTTTGTTATTCGCCCAACGTGCAAACACACGAGGGTGACGTAGTCACCCTCCACTCACTATGAATGTGACTCGTCACAGTCTCTATGGTTGGTGTGTGCGTGTGTGCAGTGAGACCATAGTACGAGAGAGGTGAGCAACAAGACCTGGGGCTTACCAGTGTACACATGGCATTATAATCAGGTGCCAGTGCTAAACATACAGAGAACGAGAGAGCAGTTCTATTGGCTTCTGGGAATGCCGATATTTCGGCCACCGTCGCAATGGCGCTATTGATTGCGCAACTCCCTCAGTGGGCGTACAAAGTAAAGCCTTTCTCTTTAGGAGCAGCCTTGTCTGACGCTCAATGTTCTTCTGCATGGAACATTTAAGCCAGACCGTACCTGCGCTGGCTATTTTGGGGCCAAGTGTGCCATCAACGTGGTCAATGCGAACACCGCAGTTTCTATTTGATAAAAATAATACTGGCTGCAAGGAAAGGCGACGGCTGTTAAATTCAGTTTTAGAGCCTTTTTTCCCGATCGTCAAACTCGGCAGAGGCACACACAAAATGGCCATAACTCTTGAAATCCGAAGAGATTCATTCCAAGCGCTTCTTTTACGCGCAGGCACTTTGGATCGAGAACAGCGGATTCGCACAAGACGACGACAAAGAGAAGGATTTTGAACTCTCTCACCCCTCGTATGTCGATTGGTGTCGCATGTTCAGGCTTGGTGCAAAACGTGCATAACTATGCACGTACTTGTGCAGTGCCACGGACTGCACGTCACTCTGCCTGGGTGCATTTCTCCCGAACTAAAGAGAAAGACAACCTCGCTCTTTGCATTCGACGAACTGACGAGCATGAGTGTATGGTCGGTCGGGGATTTTTTTCGCGCTAAAAGAGGCCAGTTTTCGCGCAAACAGGGCCATCGTTTTTGTCAGAAAGTCTGCATGATTCCACCCCAAGGTGCATGATCATGTGTCTGCGAGCGAAACTTGCTTGTAAGCTTAATTGGCCATTCAGCAATAGAAATGGGCCTTAAAGAGATTCATAGTTTCGAAGCAATGTGCAGACCGGGTAGGGGAACCCCTGTGCCGAGGTAACGCTTCAGATACGTACACATAGGCAGAGTTACCTCACGTGTACACTTCACTTGCTTCGACGAAAGATCACTCCAGTCGGAGTGCGTTGCACTGTGCAGCGCTGTGCAGCGCTGCTGTCATGGAAAGTTGAGCTTCGGTTACTGTATAGCCAAGCGCACGTGCGTCTTAACCGAGGCCCTCGCAGGCTGCGTGCTATTGTTTGATTAACCTTTTTTTTTAGACTAAAATTCCTTTGGGCATTAGGGTTCTGTGAAAATTGAGCTGCATTTCACTGCCTGCCTGTCTTCGAACAACAAGCAAGAAATAAAGTCCCCTCTGTTCATCTCTGCGAAGAGATTTTGCGACGCCAACTTTTGAATGAAATTCTGCACATTTTTCCTTCTGTCGGCAACTTTTCAGAGACGACGTTTCCATCCTTCTCCCCGTCTTCTTTTGCACGACTCTCCTTACCTGTGCAATTACGATTTTGCGGTCTCCTCTTGTGGCTACATAAGGAGAAGAATTGTGTAGAAGAACATGGCTCTCGGTACTTAGACGCTGGAGAAATGAAACCATTAACCAGAGCTTCCCTACTAACTTTTGGAAGAGAAAAAAAAAGTGAGAAGAAGGAAATTTTGCGCCCTTAAATGTTTGCTCCTGCCAAGGGGGAATTTCTGATACAAATCATAAACTTTTCCCCCAGAGTAGAGTGAAAATATGCGAAGACACGCCCTAAATCTGCCATCGATATTTTCACTCCATCATTCATAGGGAGAGAAGAAATTCCAAGCAACGCCCCCCAAAAAGAGTGGGGAGAACGAAAGTGGGAAAAGTGTTTCCCCCCCCCCCCTTTACCTCGACCATCCTGGAGAAGTTCTTCTCCATGATGGCATCCATCTTCTTCTTCACCTTCTCTGGCCTCCTTCTTAGTCTACATTTGTGTTCAGCCTTTGAAAGCAATTAGCAGAGCGGAGCAATCGATTTTAAATTAATACTTGTTACGGTTGTTGCTGCAGTAAAAGACCTCTTTCAGGTGGGCTGAAGAATGACAAACGCAGATTCTCAAGCCTCAACTGCAGACTCCGTTCCTCTATGCGGTGAGGAGGCAGTACAGCACAGCTGAAGTCGGCTCTGCCAAGCAGGGTGACGGTGCCAACGTAACCGCCTGGTGAAGAATGGCATAAAATGCTGGCACGAGGAATTTCTGATCAGAGGTTGCCACTAATGATCCTGCTCGGCGGGAAAAGCGTCGGGCTCCCGGTACTCGGACATCACCGGGATTCACCGGTCATAGATTGCCAAGGCGTCTGACAACTTAATGATAGCGCGCCACGCCCTCTGCCGGCCATAATTGCATATTGCCGCAATGCATGGTAGCGCTGCACTGTACTCGACTGTGGGGCATTGGGCCGAGGCAGTGCCTTATTTTCCGGGCTATTTGTAGTTAAACCTGTTGGACAAGGAAATTCCCTCTCTCTTGACGACTTCCGAGCCAGCGATAAGTGACTGCCCGTTGTGTGGTTTTAGCTGCTCGCCAAGCTCGGGGTGACTTTTCGCGTTTTCTGAGCAAATTTGGAGGGGTTTTTTTCTTGTTGCTGTTCTGGAAATGGACCATGACTGCCAACTTTCAGGCCCTCGCGGGGGTCTGTCGGCGTCGGCGTGCGTGGCAGCAACACCAGTGCATACGGGTGGTCCCGTTCGGGGTCTGCCCGGTCCTGGGTGAGGACCATGGAGCAAAAATGACGGCAAAGTTGGTACTATGCTCAAGCATAGTTCAGTCCGTCATACTTTGCCACATCCTTACGTGACCAGTGCCGATGGGACACTTTTTTTCCGTTGATGAACACTGGTTTGTGTATCACTCCTTATCAGAGCAAAGCAGTTGACAGAGTAGAACTGCCAAGAAACTGAAAAGTGTTCAAGTCCTGTTACACAACTTGCCACTCATGCTGGTGTTTCTTATTTTTTTCCTCTTTTTTTTACAGACGTCGGACGCTGAAGAACCGTGGCTACGCCGCCAGTTGCAGGATCAAGCGATTGGAGCAGAAGGGCGACTTGGAGAGCGAGAAGGGCAAGGAGTACGAAGACTTTGACCACGTGCAGGTGAGAACTGATGCAGTCTTCACGGGAAGAATCTCCAGGCTCAGCAATGGCGCCTAAAAAATCTAACTAGAAAGTAGCCCACGCTTAATTAACCCATGATGCAAACATAGCAGGCATGGCGGAATTTCAGCTCTCTCTGTAGCCATCATGTGATGATCACAGCGCGGCGGCTTGTTTGTTTTTGCCTCTGTATGCTGCGAGCTCAGATGAATAATGATGTCTTCTCTCCCTCCCTCCCCGCTTTTTCCTCGCCCTCACTCTCCTAGGAGGACATTGCACGCATGCGGGAGGAGGTGGAGGGGCTGCACCGCAAATTCGAGGCCCTCAAGAGGTTCGCCAGCCAGAAGAAGATCAGACTGCCCGTAGAGTACGAGCAGTACTAATGAGTCTCATGCAAAGTGCATGAAGAGAGGGAGAGAAAGATTTTTGATTAATTGTGTTTGCTCTGGCTGGAGCAGTGATAAACTCTGCTTAATTAGCGGGCCATTGAGAGATGGAAAAAAAGTGGAGGCCTGAACGAACGCCCATCTGCATATCGTGAAGTGATGCAAGAAGATGAAGGAGGAGAGGCTCTATGAGAGAAGCTGATTTCGTGCTTCGCCGTTAACTCGAGTCAATATTGTGATGGATTTTTGGGCAATTTGATTTGGGTTAATGGTCGGAGCACGGGAGTTGAAACCGTCCGAGTCTGGGTCGCCCTCGTCTTCAGATCTCGCAACCAGCTCAAGTGTATCTGTTCTGTACGTGCATTGTAATAAAGCTATTCAACGTCACACTGGTCTGAGTCACTGCTCGTCTTCCCCAACGCCTTCCAAGCGGTAGCATCGTCAGGGCGGTGAAAAACAACGGCAACAGCGTCGTGGCAGAGTAGTTCTGCAGCTGCATTTACTTCACGACGCCGAGGAAAGCCTGCAAGGGAGCCATGTGAGGGGGGGGGAGGTAGGGACGGGACGATTGATGAAAGTAGCAATTACAAAGGAGTCCATTTATTAAAGCCTTTTGTCAACGTCATAACCACGAGAAATGCGCCAGGCATGTGCCTAGTAAGGGAGAGGAGGGTTTTAGGAGTGGGGGGGGGGGGGGAGAGCAGGAGGATATTTTGCGATGTCCAATCCACATATTTCTGTGGCAAATTTGACAGGGACAAAAAAACCCGTTGCTGCTCAGCTGGAGTAACAAACAATATGTCCAGACACCTAGTGATTTATCCACTCATATATATAACCGACTTCGCCCTACACCTTGACCTGTTTGTCGGTGTCCAAGGCAGATAGGCGCGGTTTTCTCCTTAGATGAGTGGATACATGTTCGATCGTGTGTGTGTGTGTGCGCACACACACACGCACGTACTGCGTGTGTATGCTTGAGAGGCTATTGAAATCTCTTGTCTCAGTCTGTCGTCCATTGCGGTCGAAGGGGCGATTTGTCACGCGAGGCAAAACTCGGTTTCGCAGAAAATGAATAAGTAGGCACCAGTGGATTGACGAGGGAGATTCAACGGGATCGCGCCTGACAAACACACCTTTTCTTTTTCTCAACTTGCGTGTGACGCTGCTCCTCATACGTGTGCACGCATGATTTCTCATCTTACAACGACTAACTGCCTCAGGCATGCACATTGACCAAATTTCAACATGTGTGTGCGAATGACGTGTAGCATCGGTCTGTGAGCCAACCTTGGCATTAGGGTGAAGAGGCTTCTGCAAGTCCATCTCTCCCTGGGTGCTCCGCCATTCACCCTAAGCCACGAGACAAAACGAGGTTGCGTGATATTTCCCCTGCTCTTTCCGACACACGCACGTACAGCCGAGACGATTCTCGGACTTCGTTATGCTGCAGTCCAACATTTTTGGTCCCTGTGACAGGTGAGAGGTGAACCTGTCAAGTTACGCGCAGCACACCTTTATCAGCTGGCCATAACGGAAAGTGGCAGCCTGTCTGTACTCATCATGGACGCAGTTGCGCACTTCGGGCTGCGTGAATGTGATACTTCTGTGCTGTGTGACGTACTGAATGAAGTACGTATCTGTCGGTGTGACCTCTCCACCGCAGCAGGCGTGCGCTTTAATTTAAAGTGCTGCCTGTTCTCGTGATTTCTATTCAGGCCCAAACAAAACAAGAGAAAAACCAACTTGAAGTAGCAAACACCTCGTCATTTCGAACGTTTTTTTTTTCTTGCATTCCTATTCGAGCTAGTCACTTTAGCAAGAAAACAGGTAGCCCGGGCGAGGGCAGAGCCTCGTCTTCAGAAGGCCAGATGATGACGACGACATTATTTTACTTGGGCTGCCTTTTTTACGTGCCACCGTCCTGCTGCCTGTCTCTTGATGAACCCTTTCTTTAAGGAAACCCAAAACCTCGCTCGCTCTTTCGCTCACCCACCACTTCCAAAGGAATTGTATGTATGTAGGAAGCAGGAGGCAGGACCAAGTCCGATATCTAATATCGGAAAAGCAGGGAAATGTGGAGGGGGAGGAGGAAGAAGAAGAAGGGTGAGATGCTCTCTTTCTCCTCTCCACTCTAAAAGTCACGAGCAAAGGCCCCACGTCATTCCTTTACCTACTTTGGCTACGTGCAGCTAGAGGTATAAAACGTATTTGCATTCCTTCAATTATTTTGCTGAGCACTGCAATTTCCCGCCCCCCTCCGCGCACCCACCCACCCCTCAAGGTCGCTTATTCATAAGCGACATCAAACCACACGAGAGATGCTTCACGTGTAGTAGGGACACCACCAAAAAACGGTGCTTTTGGCACAGACACGTAGCTTTTCGGCCATTTTCCCTCCACCTGCGCTACGTATGCTCTACGCATGTGATGGACAGACTCTCGTAACCGGGGGGCTTCACGCTGCCAAACACAGTTACTGGCATGTTGGTACTGAACTAATTGTCTTACTGATGGGCCTCATTAATATACGTACGTCGAGCGCGTGTGTGTGTGTGTACTCACACAGCACGGACGCGTGCGTTGTTAACACGGCCTTAACCCCTTCAACTTCCTCTCCTCGCCTGGCTGAGACTGAGGGTACGCTTACACTGGCGGAATTGGATGACTGATGTTTATGCACACAGTCAATTCTGACGTTCCAAGTAACGTGCGTGATGCATCAACCGAAGTCTGACATAGCAAAAACTGCCTGCTTGGATCGGGGATCCATAAAATTGATGTAATGAGCAAAATGACGCAATTGTCGATTGCTTATTAGCCGAACTTGAGTATACAGACAGGGTAGTCGAGCTAAATTAATAAACAGTTTAAGAAGTTAGGACTCGCATTGCTCTATTTAGCCATTGAGTGTGCATCCTGTTAGGAACTGAGGGATGGCAATCACGTACCTTTACAGTTTCATTACGTTTCTGAGATTACTGTGCTGTAATAGGTTGATGAATAATTCTTATGTAGCTGTGTCTTCGCCTACTCAGAAAGTTAACTGGCTGTTGACAAAGTTGGAGGAGCTTGCAACAGTTTGAAACGTGCAGGTGTTGCACAAATTTCTTAAAAGTCATTTTACCAACGAAATATTTGGTAATTTTTCCATGGTGTGAGAAATGACTGAATGTCAGTTTCAATTTAGCACAACTAACCTGAGCAGTGCGCAGCAAAAGCCGTCACACACTTTGGTTTATGGCAATTTGACAATCTCTTCACAAATAAAATTTATATAAAGTTCTCCAACTCTTAAGAAAGCATCATTGAAGCCTGCCATGTTACAGAAATTGAAGAAGCTGTACAAAAAATGCAGCAAAAAGGAGACCATCGCGCAGGTGACTGGCCCACCATTGCCTGGGCCAGGCGAGTACAACTGCGTACCTACATCACTCATAACACCGGGTACAGGGTGTCACACATGCATGTTTCAGGGCCGGAGAGGAACGTAATCCTTCGATCCAAAAACCACTCCTGTGAGTCAATCCATGGCCTCACCTCGGTCCTCAGGATGTTCAGCTGCACCGTCGGGTTGACTCGGACTCTCGGGGGGAAAATAGGTTCCGTAGATGCACGCTGTGACGCCCGCCCAGACCGGGATCAACGCTGGCTTCAAGAGTAACTCTTGTTGATAGTGATGTTTGTAATGTCTGGGACCAGAATATATCATGCCATTGGGGATGCAATGGGCTAAGGATGTGCGGGTCTAATATTTTGAGTCGGGTGCGGGTACGGGTCGGGTCCAGGATCAAAGTATTGGGTACGGGTACAAGTACAGATCAAGGAACAAACATCACCATGCCTACTGGCGAGGTCAGAAAGAACAACAGCCTTTTTTAACTCAAGAATGCCACTTTCTTATTTAGATAGACAATTTGTGACACATGCTCATCATCCAGATTTGTTCTTAAGGGAGCAACAGCATTTCCAGCAGCACTAAAGAGTCTCTCAGAAGAAGCTGATGAAGCCCAGCTTCATTCCTGAATCGTGCCAGCTCTACTCTGTACTCTCATGGATCATGGAACACGATTGTGTTGGTGGCGGCCGACATATACCACACCAGGATGCAAGATAGCCCAACTTGTGTCATCTCTGATGTCTGAGAGATGTCTGTCTGGTCCCTTGGATCTGACCTGCAATACCCGCGGGTTCGGGTCCCATCGGGTACAGGCTTAAGTGTCAAATACCGGGTCGGGGGTACGGGTACCCGCACACCCTTACAATGGCAGCCTTCGGCAGCATTTTTTTCGTCAGTCCAAAATGATACTGGCCGGGTGCGCCAGACCTCAGCTCATCCATGAGCAAATATGACCACGTGATCTTGATTTCTGTTCTTTGGATCTGGTGCCCCTGGAGCCATTGTGCCTTTATGCCGGAGTCAAGTCGTCGTCATCCCTTCCAGTGTTCCAGCGGTTCGACGTCTTTGATGTGATTGAGCGGCATTGGTCCTTGGGTACGGACCCTAGACTTCTATTGCACTGTATCCGCCATCCCTGGGTCTCGCTGCATCAGCCCTGCTGACTATGACGCATCCACTCCTTAGAGTAGGTGGTAGAGAGAGTGTGACTCCAAAATTGAAGGCGAATCCCCCGTCCCTGCTTTGGTCAGCTCTCACTTTCATGGGTTCCAAGGTCCAAACACGTACACGAGAGATATTAGGAGATCACAACTAAGACTCCAAGTACTTGACAATGCCTTCGGGCGAGTGGCAGTTGACCGCATCCCCCAGCTTGATGAAGTTCTCGAGTCGGTAGACGACACTAAGCGGGGGCAGCACCAAGTTTTCCAGGATTTGGGCAATGTATTTTGTTCAGGCTTCCGTCAATCCAAACAGGTGTCAGTTTTTGACCATCTCTGCACACTGCAAGACACACCATGTTGGGAAAATTTGAACCTCACGGCGTACCGAATGAATCTATCCATGTCCGAAGGATTCCCAGCAAAGTACCAGTCATTCTGGCAGTTGCGGTGGACCACCAACATTGAGCTCTTTCCAAGTACAGTCCAACCGCTGCTTCGTATTTACATTAGAGCTCAGGATGAAGTTGGACGCAGATTCAAGGAAGGAATTAAGCTTAGGCAGGGCTGATGGGTTTCCTCACGCATAACGATATTTATATGCAATTTAAGGTTGGGTACTGAAAGCGGCGTCCTTCACCGAAACTGGTCGCCGAAGTGCGAGATATTGACAGCTTTCACAACAATGAATGCCAAAGTTAAGTGTGCCAAACAAAGCCCGGATGTAACACCATGCCGAACCAACATGGCATCATCAAATCATTCAGCTCTCTGACACGTCCATGATTCGTTCAAGGACTCCCATGAATTGCGCTAGGATGTTTGCTCTCTTCAACGAGCCCAGGGAAAAAGGAAGTCAAAACAATGGAGACTGACAAAGTCAATTTATCCATCCCACCAAGAGGATGTCAGAAAATGTTGAGCCTAAGAAGGCTGAAACGGACCATTGAGACAAACAAAATAGGGTCTGATCACGACACCCTTTGCTTCATCTTGACGGAAGATCACGAGTGCTACAAAAATGTGTCAAGAGCAAACAACTTTTGAGAAGCCGCCTCAATGTCGTTCTTTGCAGCCCTGGTGAGGTCCATGATGACAGTGGATGAGGTATAGGTGGTCTCCCTCACTCCTGGCGTCAACAAGAGATAAAACTACCAATTCAGGCTGTTGCAGCCAGGTCATGGGCAAGTTCTTGGACTATTTTGAAGGGAAGGAGGCCGGAACTGCTCTGAGCTGACAAGGTAAATTTGAACTTGCTGTAACTTCATCCAGAACAACTTATGGGGTATGGAAAGATAAAATTTTGGTTTGAGCATTTGAGAGATAAGCAACCCTTTCCGAGAAGACAGAGACACAAAGCAACAATCCCCGCAACAAAGTGAAACAACCTGCACTGAAGAGACGCTGTTGTCGAACGTTGGCATGCCGGGCATGTCGCCTTGGACACACAGCGGGTCGCAGAACTATTCGGACGACAGAAAAAATGCCACTTTTAGATATAACCCAGTGGGTGCTTTGAAATGAGTAAAAAAGGAAACTTTTTTCTTACTCATTTGAGAATACCTGGGCAAAATTTCCCGGGAAAAATGTCACCACGATGGCATTTCCATCAGAAATTGCCAGTGTGACCCCACTTTTTTTTCTACATTAACCGCAATTTCTAAGGAAGAGCATTTTCAAATGTTTCTGATTCACTGCGGTTACAATTGGAGGTAGGGTTGCTACTCCGCCGGATGCGACATGTATTTTTTAGTTGAAAAGCCAAATTGCACCTCTTCTCGTTCTCCAGATTGTTCTTGATGAAACTTCACTTTCACACAATTTGTCCGAATTTACCTCAGCATTCCTGTACGCAGAAGGGTGTCGAGACAATGTGAGATCTGGCATAAGTGCCAACATGCTGATTCAAGTGGAGTTCCCCGAGTATCTCCAGAATGATCCGGGTCAACAGGGTCAACTATATATATCAAGTGCTCGACATTGATGGAGACTTGAGAGGTTGAAATGTGTCATGCAAGTGCTATAAACTAGTCTTTTTGCGGCACTCTAAACACAGCATGGTTCACATCCTTGGTCTTTCAGCCTCTTTCAGGCATGTTTTGCCCTGTTTTGTCAGGTTTGACCCTTGTCCTCTGAAATGTTGGCTTTGATGTCCTCAACAACTGCCTTGAGCTTCTGTTCAGCTGTTGGGAGTACGGAAGGTGCATGAAACTCCCACAGAGTTTGTTCGCTTTGTTGAAAATGAAAAATTGCAATTCTGGTTGAACATGATCATTGGAATCATGCAAATTGTTTCAGAACAACGTGTCACAAAGTTATCTGTGGGACAAACATCTTTAGTAGTTTTGTACTTAACTCAATTTAAGCTTACAAAATGAAGAGCTCCCATGACTTATCTTAGAAAAATGTTTACTGAGGCTTTCTTCTCTCAGCACTGACACATTTCAAATCTAAATCACAATTTGGTACTCATCTGAGGTGCGCATATGAGATTGACCTTTAACCTAGACACCTCAAGTACATCAACGTGGAAAAGCTCAGAGCCCAAACCGTCTACTTCGTCAAGATGTGAACCATGTCGCAGAGGATTTAAAACTTTCAATATTATTCTAACGAATGAGCGCCAGCTGAGATTGTTCCTGATGGAACTTAACCATGTTAAAAGCCCTGGATAATGTGGAAAAAAGGGTTCTAAAAGTCATTCCATTTACTGGTAGGAACCTGCTGTTGATGTTAATGCAGTTGGATCTTATTTCTTTTTACCACAAGTCAGAGCACACCTTGTCTTGGCACAAAATATGGACGCACCGCTGCAACTGGTTGGAGAACAATTCCAGCACCTACGTCTGGTATTATGAAATGTGTCCTCTCCACATACCAAAGTCGAGATGATATCTTATTCATGCCCACAACTGGCCGGACCTGGCGCACATCCGCTATAGCTAGAGAGAGTTCAGCAGGTCCGCCAGGATGCCAGCGTCCGGTCTTCACAGGGTTGCTCAACATGGGGACCTCGACTGACTTCACCCGGAGCAACTCGGCCAGCTACGTCACTCAAAATGCACGGACCATCTAACCATATTCGTCGGCACAACATCCCCGAATCTGTGCATCTGTAGTAGTGCTTGGGGGCCGGCAACTGCAGCAGCTCGCGGAGGCCCTGGTACGTCTATTGCTTTCCAATATTTCAGAAGTAATTTCAACTTTTCTCCCTCCAGCTCGTCCAGTGTCCTCTCTGTCTTAACAGGAGATTTCTTTCACCGAGATTATTTGTGCGATCAAATTTGAATCATTGATGAGAAAAATATCGTCGTCATCTGACGAAATTGTTTCCCATATTTCGAAGGGATTATCTCTTTTCCGATACTTTTATCCCACTCTGGTCTCAAATGAAAACCTTTTCTACCTAAACGCAGTTTTCTGCAGTACCTGGAAAAGTGACATTTTGAAGTCGAAGACAACAGATTACATAATTACTAACAAAAACGCTCCGTTTAAAAATTTATTGCAACCATAATCAGCTTGTTTGTGACAATGATGGTGGTGACGCGTTTAATGTTGCAGCAGCTATACAAGTCCTGTTCGTGTTGTACACATTTACAGTAGAATTGGTATCATCATTCTCTTTGGCTCTTTACACAAGATAGTAGCTAAAGTGGGGGAAGTTGGTAGTGCTTTACATATGTTAAATGAAGAGAAACAGCACAGACGTGCGTGGTTTAATTTCAGTAGCAGTGATACAAGCACACAACTTAAGAAAAATATAGTTTGAGATCAGACCTGACTAGGATCTTTCACTTCTTTGGTTTGGAATGCTTATGAAGTATTTGGAGAAAGAAGAGGCCAACCTCATCTTGTAACAAGACAAAAATGCATTTGTACGTCATACGTCTTAAGGTCGAGTAAAGTTGCTATTGCTGAATCGTTACTTCTGTTGGCGCAGGCACGTGCGCCAGTTCACGGGACAGACGGTGATACATAACGGTAGGATGAGGCTGCTTCTGACGTAAGCAGCGTTCAAGAGGTGCGACTGAGGTCTTAAACGAGACAAAAGATGGAACAGAATACATACTAAGCACATATTTGCATACTGTACGAAGTTGCAGGTGGTTCTAGCAGGTAGATGGGCAGCTTCATCGTAATGAGTCAGGCGATTTGGTGGCTGCCTAACAGAGCAGCAAGAATCTTGGTTGCTCCGCGGGTGCCCTGATGATGCTTGGTAATTATTAATCATTAGATCTTTATCACAATGAACACACTTAGCTGTGTTTTCGACATCTAAAAACTTGGGTGAGACTGCTTCTTTGAAACGTCATGCTACCGTGTTCATTCATTCGTCTACTGTCCGGCACATATACGAGTACTACAGAGAACACCTGTACTTAACTGCTTATACGCTCTCTCTCGCTCATACTATGAGGATCAACAGGCTACCAATGCATCATTTTTTTGCATTACAATTTGTGATTAAGTTACGACTTTGTGACTGTTTTGGACTAGACCTAATAACATAACGCTTGCTTGCCGACTTGTCAACGATAAAATCTAGTTTGTAGTCGTATTAACACATGCTTTGAGTGTGTTGGTGACGGTCGCAGCTTCTTTTCTTCCTTGGGGGAATGTCTTGGTTTTTGGCACGTCCAACCCTTTCTCTTTCTCCTACCCATTTGCGGTACAGAGTGTCACAAAATCCTCCAAGAAACCAGGTCTGGGTTGGTGGCACAGAGACGACGAAAGCTAAACAATAGTTGACTCTCAGGGAATGACTAGGAGCAATTTTTTTTTGTTTTTTAGATGGGGGTGAACTAGCATGGGGTGTCTTTTAAAATCCTTGTAGTTGCTGACTAGAGCATCTAGTGGCTAGAAGAGATAG
>JAAUXU010035012.1_pt1 | contig 21012 bp, 18 predicted proteins | sample 7278151 | NCBI WGS metagenome assembly JAAUXU01 (sample SAMN14350113, study PRJNA611818) | marine sediment metagenome | isolation source: surface marine sediment (1.8m) | place: French Polynesia: Moorea | collected 2018-08 | reverse complement strand
CCCTCAAGCTGTCCTTCTGCCCCCAAGCTGCCTATCAGGGATCCAATAGATGGCTCTGCCACGCTGGACATCTGGGTGTAACTACTAAGTCTGTGGTTGATGGCATTTGCCGATACACGATACGATATTCAACTTGCCAAGGCGATAGACGATGCAGGGTGAGCATCGGTATCGCCGATACCGATACGAGTATCGCCCAGTCTTACTACATTAGCTGTCTAATATATTGTGTGAGGACCGTATGTGCATGTACGTCGGTCCAGGGTCGATTTCCAACTTTATCAGCTTTTGCGTGACTGATTTCCAGCGTTTGTGGAGCTGCATGTCCAGATTAGATGACTGCATGTCCAGATCCGTGAAGATGTGTGGTGAGAGACACAGACAGACACTTTGAATTTTGCCATTCTTCCTACCCGACAAAGTGGTGACCGTTTGAGCATCCTGGATGCCCAAGAGGTCGGGAGGTTCGAAGCGAGTGACCCGAGGTACATCCCACGTCGTTGCCAGACTATGCTCGCCCTTTCAAGGGGGAGGCTGACTCGGGTCCTGCGGAGTAGGTGATTCGTCAAGGGATTGAGACATCAGTGTCGGTATTCCAACACTAGTCACAATGTGAGCTCAGGATTGGATGGAGAAACTACTCCACGATTATGTCATGACTCTCAGGACGCCCCAAAGAGAGAAATAGTAGATCTCAAGGGTCTCATCAGGTTCATTCATATTGGCCTGCCCTGATGAGCCACGAGCCCAAAGGGGTAAAGTAAATGTTTGCCACTGGGTATGCCATCACTAGTGGAAGGGAAGAGCTCTTAATAAAGGTCGCTCACGCCTCGTGTGCACAGATCTCGGAACACACATGAACGCTAAACAAACAAGCAAAATACGTACTGGAATACTTTATTCGCCATGAGGCAAACGAAATTCGAGCTGTCGATTGTGTAGTGATTGAGTAGCATATGAAAAAATGCTGTTGCAAGCAAACTCTACGTATATTCATGAAGCTTCTGGCACCATTTGCCAAAAGTAAAAAATTGGACCCAGGGTTTTTTTTTGCCAATGCCCCCTATATATTTTTCTCTTGTTCAGGTGACACTCTACCACTTTATAGCCCTCTCACAGAGAGTGAGCAGGGATAAGTGGATATAAAGTAAGAGCGATCATGAGAGCGAGTAAAAAGGAGCCGGATATAAGGTGAGAGGAAGTGTAAGAGTGTCGGCATACCAGTTCAGGCCAGGCCAGCCAGTCCACCAGTTCAGTGTAGTTCAGTGACAGCAAGCACGTACTGTGCTGTGGCTTTCTGACTATGAAGACGAAAGACATGAATATGTCTCACTCGGGTGACGCCGGAGCCAATTCAAGATGGCTGTTTTGCATTCCGTGGGTGGATTTGTTGTGAAAATGATGCAGAGAAGTCTGATGTGTGATGAGTGCTCCAAAGCATTGACATGCAATGACAATGATGAACAATGTCATAGAGCACTTCTTCGCAGAAAACATTATGGTTGACTGATTGAAGCCTCTGATGAAGTTGTTTTCGTTTGCCAAGTCACGGAAGCTCTGATCTCAAGAACAATGAAGACTGAGTTGTCCAAAGTCAAGTTGTAGCCAAAACTGATCACAGATGTTTAAAAAATGCTTAGCCAAATAACTTTGGATCTTTGTATCCTTTAACAATCTTATGCATGATAATGCTGCAGACGATAACCATATATCTGGCATTGTAAAGGAAATTGCTCGATGCCTCAGCACTCGATTCTTGCATCACTTTAGTCACTTTCGCAATAGGCAAACGGAAACACGCAAAAATTGCTCGGCTGCCAAAAGTATACGTACAAAGATGACACATTTCAAACATCATTGATTCGTTCATGCTTTCAAAAATTCAATCGTTTCGTTGTCTGTCTATAAATATAGTTTCTTTGCAGCTTATCTTTTTGGTTTAGGGAAGTACGGCGAAACTATCATGTTTACCAGTTAACTTAACCTCGAGTGTCGGCTCTAGCTGTTCTTACCTCCCTATAGAAGAATGAGTACAAGAGCAACAATGAATCATCCCAGAATGTTGTTGTGGGCCAGGCTGTGCAAGTACTAAAGGACAGGCCGATATCCTGATCTTGCATGATGTTCCACTTCTGTGGTTGTCGCTTTCCAGCATGGACTGCTTGATGACAGACTTGCTGAAGCCCCTCTTCTCCCTGGCAACCTCCATGACCTTCCACACAGTGGAATGGATGCCCCACAATGACCCCTGGAAGGCTGAGTGCCAGCATTCTTCCACGGGACACCCTCCTCCAGGCAGACTAAGGATTTCCACATCACAGTGGGGAATAGCAGCACTTGACGATTACCATTGTGAAGCACCCACCCCTCATAATTGTCCTCAAAGCACATACAGTTGTTTGTCCCTTCATCTTTGTGCTGGAGGAGGGCATACAAGTAGGGCAGCACAGCATTGTTCACAAAACCAGGAACCATGTACACTTGCATGAAGATTTCAGGTGCCACCTTGAAGGTCCCATGGCAATGCCAATGGTGGTGGTCATAGAGCCACATCAGACTGTCCTGTGTTCCAAAAGTGATGATGTGATGCAGATCTTTCACATCAGAGTGATAGATGACAAAGTTCGCCCCCATACTTGTTTGAGACATGAGTAAGGACGCGGTATGCTGCACTTCTTGACAGAGAAGGGGGGGGGGTCACCTTCTCTGTTTTCCAACCAGTGCCAATAAGTGCAGCAGCCTCCTCAAATTCTGCTGTGACATTGTCCATAAGAATGCGGTGTGGCAAGTTGCTCGTGGTCACAGCCTGCTGTGAGGAGGTTTGCAGGGTGGCAATAGTCATAACGTCCTTCTGGGACTATGATATTGTTGGTGCTACTGTAGTCCGGGGGTGCTGCAAGCCACCATCCCTTACACGCTGATGCATCACAGTGCCATGTGACCCGTGACTGTGAGCAGTGGTCCACGCGGTACAAGTGCCCACAGAAGGTGACCTTTTGCAGACCTCACAATCTCCATGGCCATGCATAGACACAAGCACATGACACAAGTACAGATGGATGCAAGTACGGTGATTGACAGCACTGTGTTGCGTGTTTTGTTTCGTAATATCGCGTCTTGCCTTCGCAGTACCGGACTGGACATGATCAGGTTCTACATGACCAGCTTTTACTGGCCTGAAATGCAAATATTACTCTACACATGTATCTTTGTTATGCCGTCCCTGGCTTTGCAACTTGTGCCCTACAGCATCTGCTCATGCAGATGGAACTTTTTTGACATTTCGGGCCCTCTCAGACAGCTGTTCTGACACTTTTTGGCTTACACTCGCATCTCTGACGCTTGCGCCACACTGGTGAGCTCTTGTGGGTGCGCTGCAGTGTCATGGGCCTTTACAGTGTGCGCCTTTAAAATCTGAACAACTTTCAAACAGCCATAACTGCATCAAGGCCAATCCAATGGTGGCCATTCTAGGCATTTTGTGATAGTTTTGGTGTAAGATTTTATGTTTGTTAAAAAAAATGACATCTTCCACGCCATGGAGGAGCACAATAGGCAGAGGATTGTTGATCTGCTCCACACAGGCCTGGCTCCTGGGGAGATTGCCGACATTGTGGGGTTCTCCTGCACCACTGTGTACACCATCAAGAAGCGGTGGAATGAGGAGGGCATCATCGCCAGGGCCCCAGGGAGTGGTGCAAGTTGCGCTGTTCGCCACGATAACTTCCTGGAGGCTCTGAGATCAGTGACAACCCAACCAAATCAATGAGGAAGTTGGTCATGGAGGCATGGGTGGCCCCCACAACAATCAGGCTTCAGCCTGACTTCAGCCTGATATCCTACATCAGGAGGCAATGGCAGCTCTAGACAGCCAAGTCCAAGGCCAACAGGGTGGCCAGAGGCAGGGTGCTGCTCTACTGGTTGAAAAGCCATGGGTCCACAGTCTGGATCTTCTCGGACAAGAAGGCCTGGATGGTGGACCAGTCACAAAATGCCCAAAATGATCACTGGTTGACCTTTGATCCCTCGGATGTCCCACCGATCATGAAGACCAAACATTCACAGTTGATCATGATGCTGGGTGTTGTCTCCTCTGACGGCAAGGCCATGTTGCCTCACTGGTTCAAGAAGAGGCTCAGGCTGAATGCTACCAAGTACCTGAACATTCTGAAGGAGATTGTGAAGCCCTGAGTGGACCTGAACTTTGCTGGGATGACCGTGGTCTGGCAGCAGGACAGCGCTCCAGCCCACAAAGCCAAGATCATCCAGGGCCGGCTATCGGTCAATTTTGAGTATTTCTGGCCCTGGACCTCCTGGCCACCCCACAGCCCAGACCTGAACCCCCTCGACTATAGCATCTGGAGTGTCATTGAGAGGGGGGCCTGCCACACCTCCCACCCAAACATCAACTCCAGTGAGTTGCAGTGGGCCTCCATGTCGCTGGACTACATCAGGGCCACATGTGCCAAGTTCTGCCCCCGCCTGGAAGTCATGATTGCCGCCAATGGCAATTTCATTGAAAATTAATGTTCCCAGCATTGCTGTCTATGCTTTCTATGTTGTTACATGTCATTAAACCTTCTACTCCTTGTTCATCTTGGTGCAGTTGTAGCTGTTTGAAAGTTGTTCAGATTTTAAAGGCGCACACTGTATAATATGCGCTAATATGGCTACACGCTCCACTGGTCACGCTCTGGTGTGGTGGACTCAAAGGAGGTGCGCTCTCGTGACGGGACATGACCTCTTAGCTCCTGAGAGGAGCCTCACCAACTTTATGGCTCTGAGAAGTTCGAGGCGTTAATCCCCCACCCAATAATAGTGACGAATCGTGAACTGCGCATGAGCATTCAAAAGGCACTCCCTATTGATCATGCATTCGCTTACGGTATGAAAGGGCGCACTCTTTTAGTCATGCAGCCATTTATAAAAGGGTACCTGGCTCAAGGACATATTTTCAATTGCGTGTTCTCAAAATTCTAGAATTTCGAGGTGTGTGTGCCAATAAATTCGGACTCAGCTGTGCATGCACCACTGCTTGTGCCTTTTACACAAGTTTCAACGACGCATCGTGAAGGAATAATCTCATCCACATTGAAGACTGCATAACAAAACCTTTGGCAGAGCAACTTTCAAAAGTGTGCACACGGTCTTTCATATATGCTCATGAGGCATTTTGACAGGGTTACAATGTACGGATTAAGCTGAAATTGAGGCATTGAGGACCATATATTTTGATACTAAATATCTCTGATTTCTTGAGCAGGTGCTCATTGTGGCAACCGTCAGCCTCAATGCATTACTTAACCCGTTCAAGGAGTCTATTCACAGTGGATCTGACAGTGTGTTCCGGCCTTGTGGCTACTACATCTTCCGCGATGGATTTTACATCGTTTAGGGTTTCACCCGACCTCCTCCAGACTTCAGTCTAAGTAAAGGACCGGAAGAAGTAGTCGAGGACATTCAAGGCCGGACTCTTGGCAGGCCACGGGATCTCTGCCTTATGAGGCATCACTCGATCTCCGAACTTATCTTGGACGACGAATCCATGCCAAATTTTTGTGCTTGAATGTCCCGCCCATGCATAGGTACCTACCGAAAATCAGCATGATCCGAGCGAGAGCTCCGTAAACAAGACCCAATAGATATGAAAGACCGTGTATATAGCTGTGAATGCTGAAAATGTTTAAATATTGAAGTTTCCTGAATACTTCTACTATATACTATGTGAATACTATGTGAAACAATTATCGTGGTCATGAGCTTGAGACTGCTTGATGCCATCATAAAGGCACGCCAAGGCTTTCAAAGTTCACATCAGCCAACTGTAAATGCCACATAGATGATCGCCATCAGGATCATCATGATCGAAAGCTGTTGCAAAGTTGACCGACTGCTTGCTCGTCGGCAACAATTGGGTGAATCGCAGGTGCAAGCACGAAGACAACCATGTCAAAGGCCACCGTGGTGACCGAGGCCACCGTGGCTGCTAACGGAGGCGAGAGAGGCTATCGTCATGATGAGCATGACTGAGGCGACAGAGGCCATCATGGCGACAACGGCAGACTTGCTCCATTCAATTTTGATATCCAACTCCTTGAAGGCACTCACCAGATGAAAGGTTTACTAAGGCGTAGGTGACTGAGTCTGACTGAGTTAAGCTCAGGCTCGATACAGCTCTTGCAGCAGCAACATTCCTCAATTGTCTCATGATTGACCCCAAATGATCACTTGTGCGTCCTAATATTGAATTTTTTAAAGGTGCGTGGTGGGGTCCACTTTGGCCGAGTGCGAGTTCCTTGCTGCGCACGGCTTTGATGACATCTGCTACGCTTACCCCCTGTTGGAGACTCACATGAAGAGGAACTTCAACCTCGCCCAAAAGCTGGAGCTGTATCACGTCTTTGTGACAAACATGCAAGCAGTCAAGGTCTTGCTTAACCATTCACCCCCCGATGGAAAGAAGTGGCAAGTTAAATTTCACTTAAAGATTAAGCTTCACAGAGTGCTGACACAATAAGAGGCAGGTCTGTCTTCCTATCTGTTGACTGTGGAGACCCTCGCGAGGGTGTCCCCTGGTGGAGTGATGATGCTGTACAGATTGCCAAGGCTCTGCACGGTCACACAGAACATATCCACTTCCAAGGACTCTACACTCACTGTGGAAACTCATATGGAAGTCGAGACAGCACTGAAGTAAGCGTTGGCAACGAAGAATTGAAGCCGTGCTTGATGATGATGACGGAAAAGTCCACCTATTTAAGCGCCTTTCTATAAAAGTACCTATCTACCAAAGGTGAGAGACGAGACAGCAGCCAGGCTGAAAGAGCTGAGGACTCGGCTGGAGTCTCTGGGAATCTCGGTGCCATCGATCGGTCTGGGCTCGACTCCCAGCTGCAGCGTCCAGAAGAAGCCTCTGGAGGGCCTCACAGAGATTCACCCTGGCAACTACGTCTTCTACGACGCGATGCAGGTCAAGGTGAATATGGAGAATTCGGGGGGAAGGAGGGCGAAACATGACCTTCATCAAGATCAATTACAGCTGGGTTCTTGCTCCAAAGCGGACGTGGCTGTCCAAGTCCTGACTCGAGTGCTCGGGCATCAAGTCCACAGGGGCCAGCTGGTGGTGGATTGCGGCTTCCTCGGTCTCACAAAGCAGGGATTTGCAGATTTGGACAACAGCTACGCTCTCGTGCAGGTGGTCGCCGTATGGTCTGACTATTGTCGTTGAGTTTGAAGACGTATCCAATATTTATACCAGGGTCACCCGAAGTTGAAGGTGGTGGCCCTGACGCAGGAAATCGGGACAATTGAGGCTGAGGAAGGGAGTACCATAGACTTCCAGAAGTTTCCGGTTGGCTCCGTGCTCTTCCTGCTGCCCTATCACGCGTGCGCCACCGCTGCAGGGCACCAGGTACTTCTTGTCACAGTTTGTAACTGAAGCTCACGAGTCATCACCATAAAAAAGCATGTGAATCTTTCTATCTCGTACATTTGGTAGAGTGCGGCAGACTAAAACTAGAGATGCATTGGTTGAATAATCTCGGATCAGAGTCAAGTCAGGATGGCGAGGGGCGAATTAGGGTTGATTCCCATAGCTTTCTTGGCCTTTGCAGTGTGGTTGGGTCAGATCAAGGATAGGTAGATCAAGACGAGTCCTTCCGTTTTTGAGAAGCTACTGAACCTTGCCAAGAAGTTCCGAACTGCTAACAAAAAGGCTCAAATACACTGGTTGGGCTACGTAGTAAAAAGACGAACTCTATCAGACGATTCAGTTTTAGTTTAAATTTTGCCACTTTGAGGGTAACAGTTTTGCTCACGTCAACTTGAGTTTGCAGCATCGAGTGGCAGTGTATGAACCAGTCCGACTCGACCCGGATCAAGATCAGCCCGAACACATCCCTGCTCCTAACCAGTCAGTCCATCCCTCTCTTACAGAAGTACTACGTCCACGAGAACGGGATCGTCAAGGAGGAATGGACGCCTTGTGGAGGGTGGTGAATTGAGGATCACATCTAAATAGGCATTCAATACTTTATTCTTATAATCGCATGCATATATTTACTGTACATTCCTCTGGTATTTACATTGTGTGGCCAAAGTGAAATCAATGTATGCAAAGAGGTCCAAGGAGCATCATTTAAAATTTCTTTCTGTTAAAAATATATATATATGTTCTTTATGTACATATATATATGTCTACAAGAAGGACAATCTATTTTTGGAAGGCTTGATAGGTCTTTGTACCAAATGTTGCTAAATGCAATTTTCGGGTAGGAAAAAAAAGCTCTTCAAGACATCTGGAGGACGCCGGCGCCGATGCCGTAACCGAATCCTTTCGGGCCAAAGTTCTTTCCATAGCAGGCTGCAATTATAAGAGTGAAGAAGCGTTATTCATAGCTGTGACAGCCCATCAATACTAGGGATGTGACGAAGTCGTGGCTTGAATTCGTAATGAATCGATTCCAGCTGATGGGGTCATCACTAGTGTCTCGATTGGAGTCAAAACTAATAGCTGCCACCTTTTGTTCCTTGTCATTTGCAATCATGTGTGAAAAATCTTGAACTGCAAGAGAAATGTATTGCGCCAATGAAACCGGGAGGGTTTCAATTGATCATGCTTACTTGCTAAGAAAGTTTCTGACAAAGATTTTATAAAGTGAGACTTGAAACTCTCAATGACCATGACTCAATGGATTCGAATCGTTTTTCATCCGAGTCGGAGTTGTCGGACTCAAATAGAGTTCACATTCCATCTGACTAAAACTCAACTCGAGCCCGACCGACTTCATCACATCCCTACGCAAAATAGACGAGGACATACTCGAGTTTTGAACGTCGGGTTCATCCCTTACCCTTGCAATAGATTTCGCCTTCTCGCTCGCAGAGAATAGATGAGTCGAGCCTCTTTTTGCACACCCAGCAGGTGAAGCAGGACTTGTGCCAGGCTTTGCCGGCGCCTCTCATCAGTTCGGCGATGAATACCTGAATAAAACCAATCAGTTAGAAGATGAAAAACTTTAAAGTGGGTCGGCGAAGACACGTTTTTGTTGCTCTACTTCTTTGGCACCATCATTTGAGCAGCATCTTGACATCAATGGATAGCGAATTATGTTCTCAACGAGGTATAGAAAAACTAGCATTACTCAAACAGTCTTTTCCGGAGAAAAGCCGCGGCTCCTGGTGACGACAAGTAAAAAAAAAACATTTAGTGTTAGTCCCTACGTCAGGTAGTTTCTCTAAACGCGTTCAGAATGAAACACCCTGCGGCTGAGGTTGTTCTTGCTGCAGTAGCGCGTGTTGCGTTTCCGCTAGAATCAGGACATGGATAAATAACGAAAAGTTGAGAATAAACCACTGTTTTTGCATTACCGGTTTTTCGCAGCGGGGGCAGATCTCGGCGCCGCCCCACCTTGGCTTCCCTGAAGTCGTCACCGCCTTCTTCGGTGCCGTCGCAGTCTTCGACGCCGTTCCGTTGGTGTTGCCGTTGGCCTCGGCCAGGGTGCGTCTGGGGGCTACGTATGCCTCGGCCTGGTGATCAACCTTGTTCCTCTCACTCTGCAATAGCAAAAAAAGTGGCTCGGAATATGACGATTGATATTATGAATTGCCTACCATGACTTCTCTTATCAGCTCCTATAAAAGTGAATCTATGCTAAAATGATGGATTTGCGGCTTCCGCGGAGAGACATGAGCGATGAAAACACTTGTCCAAAAGGGACAAGGGACACTTGTGCTTCCACTCACCGTGTAGCCCCTCCCGTCGTCCATGCTGAGGGTGCCGGCGCCGCCGCCGAACCCGTAGCCTTTGGGGCCGAAGTGCTTCCGGTAGCAGGCGCCGCAGAACATCTCGCCGGCGTGCTCGGTGATGCTCCCAGTGTCTACCATCTTCCGGCAGTTGGCTGGAACCAAGAAATTAGGAATTTCATTTAAGTTCATCTCATACTCGTCTAGAGAACAGTAGAAACCTCCGTGTGAGCATGAAATTAGTCACTCTGCCTGAGTAAAAATAGAAGCGACAAGAGGAAAAGACATGACTTCTTATCTACTCTTGCCATATGCGCACGCTACTGTAATTACCTGATAGTCGTTGCACTGCTACAGTGGAACCTACGTTACGAATCACGTTCTTTAGGCTGATTCCTAGAGGAAGGTTCCACTGTACTTCTGTTTCTGCATTTGTGCTACAACCTGCATTGGGACTTATTTAATGCTTCATAGTTGTTCCGCCACATGAGCAGAACCTCTTCCATAAGGATAATCTTCCTTAATACTGAAATCCCGATTCACTGTACAGTTCTGTCCCATCAAATTGATGAACTGAGCTGAGATTTGTGCATTGGAATGAATGAGGCAGAAACAAAGAAACGCAAGTCCATGGACTTAGCTGTTCAGGCTCAGCGGGAGCAGCTTCCTCAGCTAGGAGGGCTTCCTGTGCCGGATTAATATGGTCGTCTTAAAATTTTGTGCACTTAATCCGCTGCGTCCAAACAACTTTTCATGCAACTTTCATTCGGTTCTCCTGAACACAAGTTGACTTGGAACAGGGAACTTGAATAATCTCCTGCATTTAGCAGGCTCACGGCGACTCCGCCTGGCCAAGGCGGGCCAGATCAAGTCCGGGGAGGGAAAAAACTTCTCTTTTCATGACTGGGCTGTATCCATTTCGCCGTGGACCTTTCAAGTCGGAAAAAAGGGCTGATTGCAATTTCATAAGTGGTGAAGCTTTATGGTTGTCCTACTGAGAGGTGGCTCAATCTCGAAGCTGCCACCAAGTGGGGATGATGCAACGACTTTGATATCCTCGGTGAAAAAAAAAAGATTATCTTAGCTCTGGTGGACTGAAGAAAAGCGTAGGAAACAGGAAGAAATCTAAGCATTGGAATTTTAGGTAGAAACCTACAAGAATCAAGTTCAAGCCCCAAAATTAAAGATTGAGTGCAACAGCAGTGAAAGTTGGGGAGATTTAGAAATAGCAACGGTAAGAAATGTGAAAAATCTTCGCCTAAAGTTTCGAGGCCTACGAGACAAAAAATTCTGTACAGTTCCCGCACTATAATTGACATTGCTTGGTGGAAAAAATTGATAATTTATCATCCAGACTCCACCTAGCGGAGGCTAGTAGACATCTGCGCTATGGTATCACGTAACTGAAAAAACATTGTTATTAATTACAAAGGTCTTCATCCATGTGAGGCTTCACTGTACAGTGTTCGGCGCAGAGCAGTCAGATCTTGCCGGACTTGTCTAGGTAGGTATATCAATGACTCTCAATAAGTATAGACGATTCCGTATCAAACAGGCAGACAACACGCGAGTCATCCAGCAATGGCCATGACGATAAGTCCAGCATGCATGATTTCACTGCTTTAGGAGCCCCAAAGCCAACATAGCCCGTTTACAGTGCGAAAAATGGTCTTCATATAGCATCAGTTACGACGCTCCCACTGTATCACTTATCGCGCCCCAAAGGGTTTTGCCATCAGATTTACCCTTGATCTTCAAGTGTGATAAATCGGAAATGGTTTAATCATTTCGTCATCGATCACCGCAGGCAGGCCCCAGAGGGAGATTCGGCGCTACTCCACAATGGGTGCCTGCGTGGGCAGAAAATGGGCAGAAAATGGGCAGCTAACACAAACCCACTCATGTCTTGGGGACGCTAATCTGCATCTCAGCCATTATTAATGGGCAACGCGTGGGCACCAAACTAGGGACGAGAGAGAAAACACGCACAGATGAGACCCAAAAAAGTATCTTCATTACCAACTCAAGCAGCTCAGCAAAGCTGAGCAGAGGAAAAACTATTTCCTGACGCCTTTTTTGCCCCCTCCTTATCCGCAGTCAAAAGAGTCGATGATATTTTTCCCCACCCAGAAAGTGGGGACTTTGTTGGGCGTGAACGCGGCTTGGTGGGATCAGGTCAGGGGGATGAATGTAGACAAGTTTTCTCTGCTTCCTCCTCAGCCTTTGACACGTTTTCTCTTTCCATATTCAAATTACGCTGTTCCTCCACCTGATAATTTGCATAGAAAGTACAGGGAGAGTCAGCAAGAAGAGAAAAGGAACTTATCTCCTGGGTCATTGGAAAGAAGTGCAGCAGATTGAGCAATATATTAAGTGAAATGAGTCGTGTTGACAAGGCCAAACTTGGGCTAAGGCCTGAAGTGTTGTTTGTCCTGGCCAAGATGTGACCGAAGCTGACGTTTAGGAGGCAACTTTCACTGTGCTCTGTTAACAGTATGGCTGCAGTTGGGTCACACCCGGGCAATCTTGTCCGCCAAGTTAGTGTTGTCAGCACTTCTCAGCTGATTCAGAGCCAGCTCATTTGAACAATAGAGTAATGGGTCCTCCCACTTAGTGCCTCGGCTGTCAGGAGGGCTACAGAGGCAAGAAAGTCTACAAAGGTATTGCTTATTTTAGAGCTTTAAAAATTCTTATTGAACCAATACTACAAACTGTGTTATGCCATATTGTTTTGGCCTAATTGCAGTATTGGAAAAAGGTATGTTATGAGATTCAGTGGGAAGGCAGATTAGCTTGGTGCTGCTTGCACTTGCTGTCTTTGGCATTGGCATTGGCACCACTTTTGGCATCTGCATCGGACGAGCATTGGCAACACATTTGCCATTGCTTCGACTACGCTGATGCATTTGGCATCAGCATCGCATGTGCCAAATTTTTTAAAACTTTCAACCTTTCCAGCCTAGCAAAAACATGAGGCTCCAACGACGCCTTTGGTACCAAACACGCCTGTGTAGGCTGTGCTGATTCTTGAAAAATTCAAAACGGAGGATGGATTAATTCATAAATATTTGTGTAATCCGATGTAAACAGCACTAATGACCTATACTTGTTATGAGCATTCTCAGGCCAAAAATACATTCACAGTACTCGCTCTACACTGTCAGGCCGTGTTGTAGCCCCAAATTGAGGTGCTCTGACTTCTTCGAGGCCTATTATTGCCAGAAGGTGGTTTAATAAACCTAACAACATGCTTGCAATCTAAAGATACGTTTGCTTCTGACAGGAGACGCTGTTCCAATTCATCCTCAACCTGACAATACACTGGCAGCATAATCAAAGCAATAACAGTGGCCAGAATGCATTTGCTGCTGACTGATGATTTTGTCCAATGGGCAATCGACTGACTTTTTTCCGCCTCATACTGCAAAGTGCGTCATCGCCTAGCGAGAAGAAGGCACAAGATTGAAAGAGTCAAAAGTAATAGGATTGTGAGGAGCCCCCCAAAAAGCAGCCTTTCTAAACCGTTCCTTTGCTTTGCTTACAAAGTCTGGCATTCAGTCATGAAGGAATGTTACAAAAGCCAAGTTTGCAGCTCAGTGGAAACCACTGAAGAAAAAAAAAGTTGCAATCTCACGCAGTAGCTTGTAAATCACAGACCTGCCATTAAGCAGATCGCAGCTGCTTACGTCTCCTTGGCCTCCATCATCTTCCAGCGGAGCTCCTCCAGAGGCTTGATGGATGCCATGAACACCCGCAGAAGAATGAAAATAACAGAGGTACAAGAAATACAAGCCTTTTTTTTGCAACTGTCTGAGGAAGTGGCGAGAAGAAGAAGAAACGACCATTTGGCAAAAGACTTTTAGTTGTATATCAAGTCACACAACTGATAAGCTAAGCAGGAACAACGAGCTTGGCGCAGCCGGAGGGGCAGAAATGCTGCACCGGCTCCTCTGTCAGGTGCTCGTTGCCTCTGTGGTGGATGCCGACAGGGAAGCAAAAAGAATTTCCGCTCGGAGGAGGCCGCGATCAGGAATAATCAAGGCAACGACGTGGCCGAGGCTGGCGTCGCACTCCTGGCTATCGTCGTTGGCGGCGCTGGCGGCGCATTTCCGCCTCGTCTCTGGATTTCACCTTTACCAAGAACGTCTCGGTCGGGCCTTTACAGGGTGCCGCAGAGAAACTGAGTCATCATGGTCCGAGAAACAGACCTGCCGTCATTTTTGTCACCATTGGAGTCCCTCCAGGCCAGACTTCCTCTGCACCGGAGTCCCATCTGCCCCGGCTTCTCTGCAACACCCGGTATCCTTTGTTCAGTTTCTGTGCGTGGAGAAGAAGTGTGTCTTTTGCGTCCGGACGTGAAGAGTCCTTCTGGGTCCGCCAGCTTGGCAGTCCGGACGCTGGCGAAGATCTTTTCTCCGGCAATTAATTCTGATGGTTTCTCTCCTTCTACTTCTTGGGATTCCCGGTGAGTTCCTTGGGGAAGAGAGGCACAGAGAGAGAAAACAAAGGAACGCCAGCAGCTTGGCCACATGTGTACAGGTAGCTTAAGCACTGAAGCTCTTTTGTTAAGAACCGCACAGGTATTGCACGAAGACTAAATGCAGAGACGCCTTAGCTGCAAATGAGTTTAAGGCCTGCTGGCACGGACACTTTTGGGTGGATGAGCAACGGATGTCCTAAAAAAAAGTCACTAAGACTGATACAAACTTACCATCAAGGCTTATAAGTGATAAACCCGACCCAAAATCTGGCCTTGGACACAGTCAGTCAGTAACACACTTATAGACACGTGTAACTGGAAGGACTTATTGAAGATCCCCATGAACCTACATCAACTGTTGCACTCTGGATTCCGAGGCAAACTTGTTATAACGACGTTGACCTATGATGCTCAGACTGCATGCCACAGAATTCCTCTTCGAAGCAGACATTATTTGCCGCTCATTCTGTAGTCGGAGACCGCACGAAGCACCCGTTCTTCCGCTGGCCAATCAACTTGTCGGCGATGCTGCTGAAGGTCAGCATCTTGCTGGGCCTCAGCGTGTTCGTGAGTGAGCACGTCATGGTTGTTCTGGCTTGTCTCTCCAAACCCCCAGAGAGGATTTTTTTGACTCCACAAAGCCTCTCGTGGTTGGTGAAGGAGTCTCCCACATTACATCTCTCTTTTTTTTCTTCCTTTTGTTCTCCCAATACAATATGTACCGACTGGATGTGCGTCCCCCCCCCCTTTGTGCGGACGAACAAAGCGTGTACGAGAGTGCATACGTCAACAGGTTCATCGGCGCAGAATGATTGCAGTAGTTTGGGAGCCCGGAAGAAGCGTTAGTGCAGAGTGGACGAAGAAATTTGAGACTTTTGGGCTGCGCATTTTTTTTTTCACAGCTTAGCGCATAATAGCGCGCATTAAGTCATAAAAGGAATGGTGTCTGAAGGCCTAGGCAGGCCTAGGCAGGCCTAGGAATATTTGAGCACGAACGAGGATAACTTTTGTGGCAAATTGCAATGATGATGTTGCTGTGCCTCATGTTCTTGAGGAGGAAGGAATTTTTGCACACGAGTACTACACACACGCAGGCACTCAAGAAGTGACTCACATACGAACTTTTTGCACTAAGTTCTCGTTACCAATGCACATTTTGAACAGGAAACACGAGGCTGGAGGAACGCAGCCTAAAAAAAAAAAATCAACTGAACTGCGCACATCTGAACTACAGGAGCAAGAACTACATAAGAGCTAGACACACACACAAGAACTGCACACAGGCGGGATCGCCCAAACAGGGACGAACGGGGTTGGTGCAAAAAACCCATTATTACCCCTACGTGGTGGAAACATCAATAAAAGGCCTCGAACTTGGATCTTTTTAGCAAGGAAGAGCGAAAAAAAAAGACTTTTCGGCCGTCCAAAAAGGCTTTGATGACACGAGAGAATAAGTCGAGAACCAGGAAGTTATGAACACATTTTTTTCTTCCTCCCTCTCATGCAATGGGGGCTTCATTAAAAGCTACCGTGGGCCTTAATAAATCCGCTAGCTTCTATTTACTCAAGCAATCATGGTCTGGGCGGAGCCGGGAACAACATGAATTCGCTCGCTCAATTAATTTTTGCAAATTGGCATCGTTTCAGGCATTTTGCAACGTCATTGCCATTTTGGGATCACTTTGCGGGTGGCAAAGCTACACATTCTCGGGGGGGAGGGCTTCAGTGCTGCGGTCGGTTTAATCCAACCTCCTCCTCCTCTTCCGTACTTGTGCACAAAGGTTGCAAATTTCTCCACTGCCTTTTATAGCAAAGAGTCGTGTCTGCCTGAAGGCATTTTGAACACCACAGCACATTGCACGTGCAAAAAAAACCAACTCCTCGGCGTTAGTGGGCTCATTTTTTTGCTAAAATAATAGTCTTACCACAGACGAAGCAGAGCTTGTGCCAGCTCTTGCCCATGGCGATCTTCTCCTCGGCGAAGTAGACGTTCTTCGAGCATCTTGGACACACCCCGGGCATGTTGGAGGCTGGAATGAAAAGAGCAAAGTTGACTTCTTCTCTGTCTCTTCAGCGGACAACGTTTGCCTTTGATAAGCAGGAATTTCGTCGGTACGAGGGGAAGTCCCCTTGCAGGCAAACACGTGACGGTCGTGGGCGACGACGTCGACGTCACTGTCGGCGGAGAGGCTTACCTCGTTGGAGGCACTGTTCCGTTTTATCGACGCATGCGTAATATGACCCGATAACGAATATCACGTGTGGCACCTCAGCTTTGTCATGACTCAAGCTACCTAAAGCTAAAACTGGCGATTAATGCTAAAAGCTACCCCCGCCCGAACATTTCCGCATTGACGAGCCCCCCCTCGTCGTCATGCTTGACGTTTTCTTCTCTAGCAAAGAGTCCAATGAGGACAAGGACTCGTTGACGACGTCCACCAATGCAGAGACTCGAGTTGGTCAAGTGGAACGAGCTTTTATCAGGGGACTGAAATTTCAGTCCAGGAATGACAAAACCTGGCAATGATTTCTTGTTCTGCACGAAAATTATGCGTGTGACACGATAAATCCAGACAAAAAAGGCATCAATTAGGCGTTGCTTCCAACAAAGACAAGGCCAGATTATGACGCCAATTTGCTACCTGTTGTAATAATTGATTGCAATTCACGCACAGGTGTGCGAAGGTTTTCGTAGAGGGTCGAGGAAAGGACGAAGGTCAAAATGCACAGCAGACAGACCAGGCAGAAGTTTGTCAGTGCAGCAACAACGACTCCTGACCAGAAGAGCGTGAATCGCACGGTGGAGTAGACAAAAAGTGAGTCATGGCTCCCCACGCGTCGTCAGCGGAGCCATTTGCCAGTGCAATTTCCAGGCCTTATTATGAGAATCACTGGCAAAAAGCAGAGTTGGACATGAGCAAACAAACAAAGAGTGTCAAACCAAGGTTGGTCGAGAGCTGCCTCAGTCCAAGTGTGATCAAACACTCATCAGAGGCATTCCCAAGGTTCTTATCACTGGCCTCAGGTGGAGCCAAATGGCCAGGATGAGCCAGATGTCAACATTGAGGAGCTGTAAAAATCAGTCAGCAGTCAGGAAAAGACCAGCTGAACAATATATATTCATTAGAACTATCCAGCAGCTGCACAGATGTCCAAGTCACCAAGACTTTTGCAACAGAGTTGACTGGAGTTGACACTCTCGTGGTCCGAGGCCAATCAGCAGGAACATCTACACAAACATCTGTTAGCATAAAACTTTCAATTCACATGTGGGAACACAAAAAAGCGCGTGTGTCACACACATTCTGTTGTTGACGACGCAGTCAGTGTGCAAAAAAAACTGCACAGACACCCAAAACAAGCTGCTTGTAGGGATAAGCAAATACTCAAGTTTCCGTCGAAAAGCCAGGTTAAGGCCTACTCACGCTTATGAAGATCGCTTTGTCACTAGAGAATGGACACAGTTTCCATGAGGTTTCAGGTTCTTTCTCATTTTTTGTCTTCGGTTTTGCTTTCAAAAAAAAAACGAAACCGAAAATAACAGGCACTTCAGTGACATTCCCCTTTTTTTGGAAATCGTTGCTCTGAATTTTGATTCACACGAATAAGGCAAGGTAGCATTATCAGCAATGAGTCGATTTTGGGGGCTTTTTTGAGCAGTTTTCCTCTTCTTATCAGCATTTTTTCGGGTTTCCTTTGTTCAGCTCGGTTTTAATTTGTTTTCCATTTTGAAAAAAATGTTCCCATTCCCCAACTTTATTCGTCACGTCCTGTAACTACTTGCAGAAACAACAGCGACGTCGTTCTGGATGACGCGAAATTTTGCAGCAGCTCTGTTAAACAGCCTTAATGGCGCCATTTCCTCTTTGGCGAGGAATCTCGAATTGGCGACGACGTCAAACATGCTACGACTCCCCAAAAAACGAAGCGAAACAAAAATGAATAAAAAAAAATTGAAGGTCAAGACTCTCAAGGCTCAAAAAAAGTGCCATCCAGAGTAACGTGTGACACTGTAGACTGTGACACTCATTAGACTCTGTCCAATTCCAAGTCTAGCAACGTCCTCAAGGACTGACAGGGGCACCGGCGAGAGGAACAACGTGTTGGACGACGAGAATCGCTCCAGACCTGCGGTGAAGCCACGACGACGACGACGACGACGACGACGACGATGACGACGGCGTCATCGTCGTCGTCGTCGTCGTCCCGCTCTTGAGACACGCCTGGTTCGTCGGCCCATTCATGTCGGTCGAGACCGAACCGCACGAACCGTGTCACGCCCTCCTAATGCGGGAAAAAAGAGAAATTCTTACCGTTTATCGTCTGTCTTGTCTGATTATGCCTGGTGGGCGGGTGGAAGAGGGAGTGAAACAAAAAAATTGCTGCACTTTCCTTCTCAGAACGCACGAAATTCCTGGGACTTGATACACACACATAGACTGACTGACAGACAGACAGACAGACAGACAGACAGACTGAGAGGAGGCCCTTTTTCTGCTCTGTCTTGGCTGCCTCAACAATGAAGCCTCCCTCACGTCAGCCACCCTGAAACTGAGGGAGAGAAGCAGAGGAGAGCGGCCGAGCACTCACTGGAGATGCCTGCATGCCCTAGTCGAGCGTTCTTCTTGTTGCTGCCGGCGGATGACAAGGAGGAGCTGTTGGTCCAAGGCCTACGGCTCCAGACGGCCGGGGCACACCGGAGTCTCTTTGCCGTCGATGGACCTGTGGTGACTGCCCCACGAAATCTGCCCCGAGGTGACGCCGAACAAGGAGAACAAGAACTGCCGCCTCTCATGGACCTGCATGGAACCCCGGTCCCCCTCTCCCTCCACAGTCCGGCGCGCGCGTCAGTTGAGAGCGCCGAAAATTCAAACGAGGCTGGCCGGGCACCAATGAAAACGGGCGTCCGTTTTGGAGCGAGGAAGACGAACACGGAGGGTTCGAATTGTGGTACTTCACATCCACGTCCTCCTCCTCCTTCCCCGTGTAGTTGATCACACGGCAGCTGCGTCCACATCCAAGCTGGTGAAACTGTTTCGTGGCATATTGACATAAGCTGAGCAACGACCTCCTGAGAAAGATCGCACTTGTTATGCAACTCAGTACTCAAAGCAAGCATGAGTAGAGAGTTTGGCTGTTGAAAAAGCTGCTTCATCTCTCTCAGATGCGTGCATGTTTCTCTTCTCTTTGACCTTCTCCACGTCCATGGCCGAACCAGGTGCGCGCGGGGGAGGAGAGAGACCATCTCTGGTCGGCCCCCAAGCATCCACAGCGCACCGCAAAGTAAAGTTTCACGAGTAGAGAGCGGAAAACCTTTAAGGAGTCACCCACCTGTGAATGTGATGGAGGAGGAGGAGTTTCTCCTCGGCCTACAAATTGAATGATTGAGATATCAGTCACGCTAGCCAGAAATTACATTTTTCAGCAGGAACGAGCTGGGGCTGCGTTACCATTGCCTTGTCGGTGGTTTAGGGGAACGCCGTCTCTCTCGTCAGGTTAGCTTAGGATAGATGACGTACGTTAGGGTGGGGAAAACTTAGACCAGGTATGTTAGGGTGAGGAAAATTTAGATTAGGTACGTTTGGGTGAGGAAAATTTAGATTAGGTATGTTAGGGTGAGGAAAATTTAGATTAGGTACGTTTGGGTGAGGAAGATTTAGACCAGGTATGCTAGGCAGGGACAACCTGGGCTGGGACAACTTGGGTTAGATCACCTAGGGTTACAGGTCAAGTTTGGTTCTCCTGTCCGGCTCATTCTTTGCACCCCAAAGCACCATTGGATCGCTGTTTGAATCCGGCAGCTGAAGCTCGCTCAAGTTGGCGCCTGCGATTCATATCTCGACTCAAGTTTGTTTATCTTCTGGTAAAACGATTTGGAGGTGCTCCCTGTAGTAGATCGTGCCCATGTGCCAAGTCTCTCCTCACACACTCGACATACATAAGTGACATTGGCACATCCCACCCACTCAAACGAGGTCACCTTTTTCTCTCTTGTTGTTACGGATGAGGCTTGTGTTTGTTGGTGCCGTGTGTGTGTGTCAACAGTTATGTGCATATGACGCACACAATAAGCTTGATGATGCTGGTGCTTGATGATGCTCGCTTCCTTGATGACGTGTGACGTCGTCCTCCTCCCAATGAACAATTAACCCTTCTGCTGCTCCAGTTATCTCCACTTACACCATCAAACTATGCCACTTCCTGCTCCTGGTGATGTATTCCTGGGTAAAATATAAAAACTAAGCTATCAAGTTGAAGACAAAAAAATAGGTTACGTCGAAAATTTGGATCCCCCGTGGATAAACCAAATTTGCTCATGTTTATACCATTAAGATTTTGTAGTCAAATGTATACGAAGGAAGTGGCTTCGCTGTGCATAAACAGTCCCTAAAGTTTTGCAAGCTCAATGCCAAGCTCAATCAGGAAACAGTTTGACATTCATTAAGAACAATCAATGTTTTGTGAGGATTACTGCGGTTTTTGATCAGTTACTACAGCTCCTACTCAGACTTTGCAGTCAAATGAAAAAGGAAACAAAAATGTTTTGATATTGTTCCACATATCAAAAGGTTCGATTCACCTCATACAGCACTGTGTTGGACCCCTCATGGCACCCTTGTGGTGTTTCTCAGTTGGCTGAAGTTACAGCAGTGACATACCAGTATAAGAAAATGTTTTTGCACTCATTAGTCTGAGTTATGTACAACTTCCTCCACGAATTTGCTACTAATCGGAGCAGGATGGGCTGAAATTAACATCAGGTACGTTAACATCGTGTACGTTAGTCT
>JAAUXU010058565.1_pt1 | contig 21014 bp, 25 predicted proteins | sample 7278151 | NCBI WGS metagenome assembly JAAUXU01 (sample SAMN14350113, study PRJNA611818) | marine sediment metagenome | isolation source: surface marine sediment (1.8m) | place: French Polynesia: Moorea | collected 2018-08 | reverse complement strand
TTCGAGCTGTCAGTTCACTGGGTTGACCGCAGCAGTCACCTCCTCGGCGTGGATGAACTGCGTCACCAAGACCACGGACGAGGAGGCCTTATCAAGGCAGGCAACATCGACTCTTATCATGAGAATGCAGCTAAAAAAAGAAATTGCAACATACAAATCGGGGGCGCGCTTATCATATTTGTAGTGTATCAGAAATTTGATTTATTAGCCAAAAACTGGAGTCTGTTTAGTAACCCAGCGAGTTGCGTGTTCGTTTTTTTTGAACTGGTGGGTCCTGTGAATGCGTCACATTGAGTCAGCAATCGGTGTCACGTCCTTGTCCCCACGAGATCTATGTCACTCTTGACTGTGGCGAAAATGACGACGGCCGAGTCGACAGCAGCAGGTTCAGAGCAGTCGGCAAGTAGGTCGGCCATTACATCGTGGTGCTGGGCTGCGAGCAGAAACTTCCGCGGTTGCGTCAGCTGTGCAGTCATTGCCACCTAGTCTGGTTCTGTGAGGTCAATGCCGACTTCGACGTTGGCAACAGCTTCTTGGCGTGACTCGGTGGCTCGTGGCAAACCTTCAGCGTCAGGCCCGACTTCTTGTCTCGGGGTCCTCACGTCCCGCAAGTCCGACGCCAGACGCTCTGGAGGAAAGCTGGGCCAGTAGACGATGTTGACGCGATGGCCAGCAAGAGGTCGGGGGGCAGCGTGAGGCACGTGTCCAGCGCCCTTGGCAGGAGCTCGGCGTGCGCTACGTGAGGAGGAAGTCTGACTGGTTCACCGTGAACGAAGGTCCAGGCGTACAGGTGCCAGCGGGGGTCATGACGACCACCGGGAACACCCTGAACCTCAGGCAGACCTCACGTGGTTCAACGTTGTCGGTGTGTTGCGCGCTGCAGCGAGTCGACATCGCCATTGAAACGATCTCCGTCATGAGTTCTTTCGGCTTAGCTGACGGTCTTGTCCGGGATGGTCTCGTCGGACTCATCGGCGTACATAACGTTCCAACCACAAAGCCAGCGTCACCAACGCTCCAGCTTGAGAGCGAGCCTGGCCAAGTCAGCCCTGAGGCCCCTGAGGCCCCTCCCCCTGTTGGACACCGGCGGGACCATGACAATGTTCATGAACGAAGCTGCAGCTGATGCACCTAAACCAACGTAGTCATTTCCAGAGTGACGCTCGCTGTCTTTCCACAGCTTCACTGCTCGTACGACATCCGCTACGAGGTAGCAGCCACCCACTGGTGGCTTCCGTCCCCGTGCTCACCAACGTGGTCGTGTCCTCCGCCCTCGTCTCCAGCTACTCAAGGTCGAAGGGCGACGGCAGCGCCAAGAAAGATGCTCACTCAAGACTCAGTCTTCCTCAGTTGGTCCGGATGTGCTTCTCTCTCTCTCTCACACACTTCATTGAGTCTTCCTTATGATCTGTGAGCGCGAAATTTGCCTGCAAAGTGATCTCGTCACGCTTGGATGCCTGACAGGGAGCTGCAGCCCTGACGCAAGCTCCGGCATTGGCATGGAGAGAAAACAGCCTCAAGTGGTCATGCTTTAAAGTGATCTTTGGGCGAAAATCCGACCCAAAAACATCACTGATTGAGGCCTGATCGGCAATACTTTGCTGTCGGCACGCATGCCCAAGGCGTGAGCTGGCATGATGTTGACAAGAAAAGAGGCACTCGTGGAATTTAAGTTGGGCAACACTGATGAATTAATTTCTGCCTCTGCCTGGCTTTGCAGATGTCAGACTTGTTCAGCTTGGGCCTGGAGAAAAAAACAAACCCCGACGACTCCTTTCTCAGGAGCTCCGACTTCCACTCCATCCTGGATGATGAATGCTCGATCAGGGGGAGCAGAGCAGGGCTTTGTCTTATTTTCTCAGCAGTGTGAGAACATTTCGTCAGCTTCCTGCATTCCTGCACGAGAAGTGCTCCAAACATCCTTGTGGCAGAGCTGAACTCATGGATCTGACCACAGAGTTCACATTGGACCGGACCCACTCAACTGTGGGAGAGGCTGAAGCAGCTCTTGACACGCACACGAGACGTGTGCAGTGGAAAATGACATGTAATTACTGCCATAATTGCGGGCCATGAACTACTGTTTGAGTCTAAAGAAGAAAGCAGAAAAAAATATGACCCCTGCCCTTCTGTCCTCCCACCATAGGGCGCGTTCAGCCTGTCAGGCTGTGGCATGGACAGATGTGCTAGTGTGGGTGCACCCTAAATTTACACCCTGTCCACGTTTTTGTTTTCAGTCAACTCAATAATCTTGCATCATCCTGTGTTAAGAGTCACTCGTTGATACAACCTTCAAGCTTTGGCTCTTGGCTTCCAATCCTTGTTCTCGTTATTTCCCGTTTCGTCATTTCCTCCTGTACGGTTTTTAATTTCCAGAGGGGAGAAGATTTCCCTTTAAAAAAACTTCCAGTGGCTGGAATTTGTTCCCAGTTAAGGCAGGCTTAAGTGTTGTGTGCGGAAATGATGTGGCAGAGATTGAGCTTCACTGGTTCTTGGTGGCATTTTCTGATATTTCGGCCCCAGGAGGCGGTTGCACTGCTGCTGTTTGATCAGCCTTGCGTAAAGGTTGTGTCTCCTCCAGCATCCGTGGGAACGCTGAATGGCACCACTTTTTGGGACATTTTTTCATCTCTTCAAGACCGACAAAAAACAACGGTCTTTGGTTCGAGCTAACTGAATGCAAAAACAACAAAGAGGACGGCCAAAAGATTGATGTCGAGTCGATACCTGTTGTCGTGACTCCTGCGACAGACAGATGGCAGCACTGTCCGGCGGCGTCTCCCTCCCCTGCGCGTCGGCAGCGCCATCTAGCGACTGTCTTTTCTGCGTTCTTAAAAAAAAAAGAAGAGGCCACCTTCTTTTTTACTTTCCTCCCGTCCTCCGTCCCGCCCCAGGAGATCGATAGTCAGCATACCGCAACGTGCATTGGAGGCCCTCCAGAGGCCCCCTTGACACCCCGCGTCCGGCGTCCGGGCTGAAGTCGTTGTGGAAGCAGCAACACTTGGCAAAGCCAAGGAGGGTGCCAAAAATATAAATAAAAAAGCTGGGAGAAACAAAGGTGAGTGTGTGCTTGCGTGCGCGCTCGCGCGCGTCATCGATGGACAAAGAAGTGTGCGTGGGCGTCGCGTTCTTAACTGCAGGGGAGGACACAGAGAGAGAGAGAATCCTTTATGCGAATTTTTGTCTGAAGGACAAAGAGAGTTAGTTGGTCCTTCAAAGTTGCCTCCCCATAAAGAGTCGTTGTCTCTCTCCTTCTGCCCGAGAGAGACGCCCCAAAGTTGCTGCCCAGTTGTGTGGAATCCGCCCAAAAGCCGCTCAGGCTTTTCCTTGGGCAGCCGCGCGTGCGTGATGCGCACGACCCAAAAAGGAGCAAAGTCACGGAGTCAATTTTCAGGAGACAATTTTTCAAACGACAACAACAAAAAAGTCGGAGAGATAAGTTATGACTCCTTGGTCATCCCTCCTCCAGATGAGGCTCACAGATATCTTGTCAACTTTGACCTTTGACTTAACGAAATTCAGCTTGGAAGCTCCTCCATTGGAGGAATTAAGGCCGCGCTGACCCGGACAAATTCGCTAGAGTCGACGCAGCAGATATGTGGGCCCTGTGCAACAGCTCCTTTTTTGGGGGTGAGGCAGGACAAATTGAGCTCTATGTCTTGAGCATGCCCAAAAAAAACCCCAGCGCAAGGCTCGAATAAGCGAATTACAAATTGCACCTACCCTATTAGGAGTAGTTAATAATAGACACTGTGAGTTATTCAAGCAGTGTCCAACCAATACTGACCTCACGGAGCTGCAACTAATTGTGGGCTCACACTGTGCAGGGCAAGAATGTGATGCTGTTTCAGCTCTGACGGACGTGTGAGGCAAAAATAGTATGCGCGAATCCTGGAGAATTTCTTCTTCTTCCTGACGTTGCCAAGTGATGCTCGAACACGAATTGTATAAAAATCCGTGTGTGTGTCCGACTTGGCCAAGTTGTAACTTTGTTCGAGGGAGGGGGCAAAAATTGCTGCCTGCACCTGTTACTGATATTTCTTCTAAGCCCCCGGACTGCAGCAAGACGCACTCGGCGTCGACGCCCGACTGGGACAGCTCGGGCAACCCCGACAGCGCCCTCAGCTCGAGCGTCGTCGCCAACAAGAAGGTGGGTGGTAAAGCAAGCGACTTTGGTACTTACTTACGTTACCAACCCTCAACGACAACGTTTGCAGTTTATCTCCCTCGGTAGCTCTATTAACCCTTGTTAAATCTTCCGTGATACCCCCGATACTCCCCTTGTGCGCATCTTTTGTCCGATCCGTTGTTCTCTTCCTCGAGGCAATCAGGACTCGAGACAAAAACCAAAGTGTTTGCATTGTAGGCGTGTGCGCGCGCGTGCGCGCGCGCGCGTGCTCGGGTTCAGCGTCGGGGCACAAACTAATTGGCGTGTCGGGAGGGGGGGGACAAGAAGGCAGAAAGTTTTTCATTTCTGTATTCTTAAGTCTGTAATCTTTGTTTTTTGTTGCTGTTGGCACACAGAAATGCTTAAGAATCAATCCAGACCACGAGATGGCTGCTGCGCCCCCGGGTCCGTCCCGGTGACCAGAGGCGCCGCGTTCGATCGAACCCGATGACGCAATTGTGACGCCGGCCAGAGATGCGAGTGCGCCAAACACTTGATGATTGACGCAAGAGCAAAACGCAAAAAAAGCATCTTTCAGGCGACGAAAACCACCAAGCTAAGGTGCGTTTGGCCAAAAAAAAGCCTGTGGAAAAAGCTGACTAAAAAAGTCCAACGTCGACCTTGAGCAGGAAGCTTGAAGAGCTTGAACTTGCCTTTGACTCAGCTGATTCTCTGACTTGTTCGCAATCATGGAGAGACTTTGATCCGTCTTCTTCGCTCTCCTCCTTTTATGATAAGAGTTGATTGAAGCCGCTGCGAGCAAAAATTCCTGCTTCCTTTGTTGGGAGGAGGCTTGAATTTTTAGGCAAACAAGGCCTGCGAGAGGGCAAAACAAGCCCGGGTGGAGCAAGATCCAGTCCAAGTCGGTGTGCGCTTGGCTGAGCGGCGACTCCTCAGACACCCACGAGGACAGGTGGGAGAGCAGCCACTTGGGGTGGGCCGCGGACACGCACGAGCTCGAGATGTCGGTGGAGAAGCCTCTTTTGCGTGCAGAGCTCCTCGTCGTCAAAGAGGAAAGTTGCTCTGCGGCCTGAACACCGATGCTATAACTGGTGAAATGATGATTGGTGGCTTTTACGGGGTCTGGCGTAACTTTGGAAACTTGTGCATTGACATCTGGCGAAAAACTCAGGAACAAACAAAAGTTTCCATAGTTGCAAACACAAGTGCGAGATTGATTCGGAATGCGGCACCGACGACCACGGGGGGAAGTTCAACGACTGCTCCAACGTGTTCGCAGTCAGCCAGATCCGTCCATTGTTGACGAACACAATCAGCAAAGTCAGAACAAACAGACAACTCATGAAACACCCTGCACGTTGTACCCTAACTATGCTGCAAGTTTGATTGAATTCCACTAATATATATATATATATATAGTCTTAGCATTGATGCAATGTTACCCTGTCCACTGAGCTAGGTCAAATATGCTATATCAAGTGCAAGACTCCATTTCAATGCTCAAGTGAACTGGTTACTGGTTGGGCTCTTCGGCGCCGCTCTTCGGCCCGACGGGACCGGAGGACCGACCCGCCCGGGTAGTCTTTGATGACATCCCGACTCTTTGACCCGGGGGAAACAGACCCGAGATGCACTCAAAGTCCAAGAAGTCCAGACAAGAAGCGACGCCCGAGGAGGCGCTAAAACTTTCTTTCACTCTCTCGCTCTGCAGGATGCAAAACGATTCCTTCGTCTCCTCCACAGCCTTTTTGTTTATGTGAACTTGAACGAGTCTGAAGAGCTTCTTTTTCTCGCCTGCTTCGTGATGCCTAAAGAGAGTCCGGATCACTTTTCCCCGAAAATGAAGCTGCTGCTTGCGCCCAATAATAAAAAAGGTGATGTTGCCTCCTCCCCCCCCCCCAAATGCTCGGTCAGACATGAGCACCTTTTTTGTCTCTTGCTCTGTGTCTGTCTGAGTCGGTTTGGAGACGCGCAATAAATACACGGGCACGATATATTTGGGGCCTGGCTGAGGGTTGGGTTGGGAAGGAATTTGAGACCGAGATCTCGATCGCACACGCAGATTCTGCATCTGCGGGTCCGCGTGCATCTGCGCGTGCGCGTCCAAAGTCCCACTTGTTCCTCTCCGTCGTGATGCAACACAGAGACGAACGAGTGGCAAACTCGTTTACGCCGAGAAGCACGAGGGGGTTGTTCGACCCGCAACGCTTGGCCTTCGTTTCCCACATCATCACAGTTTACACATTTGCATGGGGCCAAAGATGCGGGACAGCGAGAAGTCGATCATGCTGAGACACCTCTCGGAGGTGTTCGAGTTGCTCGAGTAAAAAGCTTAGGAAAAAGATGACTCAGTATTCGAATACGAACGATTGGAGACGATATTCGAATGACTTTGAATCATCTATAACACTCCTTGTCAGAGAAAAGTTTAATCATAGACAAACAAGATAAAAATAAGCGTGCACAGGAGGCAAGGCCGAAAATCAGGATTTCAAGCACGCATTTACAATATTCTGGCCACACTTAAAATTGCTACAAGACAGAATTCAAAGACTTTGTTGTCGAATGAAAATAAAAAAGAGGTTTTTTTGGCATTGTCCCACAACATTTGATGTTTTAGAAAACAACGATGTTGGGCTAACCTTAACTGTGAAGTGGACAAGCCATTTTAAAGCACTGCAGTCCAATGAAATTTTTCCAAAACAGGGTTCTCAAGCCTTGAAAGTTGCAACAGTTATTGACGTTCTTACCTTAGGTAGGAAAACTTAAATCTTTTGGGACACGCTTAAAATGGACTTTTTTGAGGAAGTCTTTGACTACATCTTCATTATTTGACCTTGGGTCACAAACCCTAAGTGCATTGAGTCAATTTTCAAAATTGACCTCTTTTCTACCTAACGTAATATACAGTTCAGTTGGATGCTGACCAACAATGTACAGCACATACACGATGGGGTAGATGTGTATTAGGGGGTTCCACTCAACATACTGATTAATTAGACTTTTTTGCATGGCGGGAGGCCAAAAAACTGTCCAAAACGTTTATTCGAGCAGAAATTTCGAATATCGAACATAGCTTTTGGGGGAAATTGTTCGAAAAATGTTCATGTTCGATATTTGTTGGAGGCCTATTAGACCTTTCCTTTCCTTCGCCGCTGCCTGACGTTAGAGACAAGAGCAAAAAATCTGAAAGAAGAAAAGTTGGCACCTCTTTCGTGCCAAAAGTAAACCGAACCGTCCGAATCTGGCCGGGTGTGCAAATCGCTTCGATCGATCGATGGAAGGATCGATCGATCGATGGCACACCAAGTCCGATTTCGCCCATTTAACAGGGTGCTTCACCATCAAAAGCAGCGCGCGCGAGTGCGAGAATGCGCGAGCGCGCGCGGACTTGCACCGGATTGTCCGCGCGCGCTCTGCAGCGAAAGGCAGAGGTTGTCGCATTGATCTGTTGACACCCTGTGTTCCAGGACCTCCAGGATGAGTTATCTTCGACCTCTGAGCCTTCAGCCCTCGTCGTTGAAGTCCTGCGCGCTAGACTCATGGCTGAACCACTTGTTGTGCCTGATCAGAGACTGCCAGATCATCTCCAGGGGCAAGCCGGTGATCTCGCCGTCCATCGAGTCCATGGAGGAGTGCCTCAAAGTCATCGTGCCCTTCGACAGACAGGTGGGGATGATCATTGTAGCAGCAGTGGCAGAATTTTGAACGAGACTCTTTGTTCCGTTCGTGCATTTGCAATGTGAGTCATGAAAAATGGCGAGGGGAGGTGGCTTAGGGCCTTACAGCGGGAAGAGTGGACTTGGTTTCTTTGTGGCTCACACTGTGTACTTTGACAGCAACCAGGGCTTTGCCACAAATTCCATATGCGTGCTTGTTCGTCTCTATACATAACATACATACAATGGTACAAAATGCGTCAGAAAAGTCGGCCTGTGTAAACGCTCCCTTAGTGTCACAGTCCAGGGGTTATTTTCACGCGACGACAACGTTGGGAGCTCCTGCGCCTTTTTTCTTCTTCACACTTCCTTTGGACCACTCCGGGAAGGCAGGGTCCGGCTCATCTCCCTGGACGATATCCCGGATGTGATGAGCCTAATGTGATACCGGTCGAAGTTGACGATGTCGTCGGGGCCCGTCAGGAACCTTGGGCGATACAGTAAGGCCAAGTAGGCCGGCCGACCGAGGGTGTTCTCCATGTGGCCCGTTCGCTTGACGCGTGAGTACCCGCAACAGTCCGGAATTCTCCCGGTGGTCCGGTTTCGTCTGTCCTCGATCAAGTACCTCGGGCCCAGCAGGTAGATGGGTGTGAGTGCTCGCGGTCCTCCTCTCGCGGGTCCTCCGGCCGGACCTCCTCCTCTGGGCACCCGGTCCCAGCGAGCTCCAGGGATACCACATATGCGTGGTTCTCGAACCAGTATCGACCCATAGGAAATATACAGCTTGCGGTGCTCAGGCCATTCTCGGGGTCCTTTAGGAATGCGGACACTTCCTCATCGGAGCAAAACATGGTGCCCTCGGACCGACAAGGGACGGCGAAGGACTTGTCGGCCTTCACCATGGGGGGAGGGGGGGGGGGTAGAAGGCATTTGGCTGGTTCGTGGTGCTGGAAGTTGTAGGGATGGCGCCAACCCAGGTCGAAGCTCAGATATCTCCCTCGACAAGCAGTGACCTGACTCCATCGGGGAGAAGTAGGTCAGGTCGGAGTCGTAGGACATAGGCTTCGTTCTTCGCCCTCGGAACAACCTTTGGGTGTTCGTGGACGTCTAGCAGAAGGGACAACAATCCCTCAGATGGTCCCTTTCCACTTCTGCATCTCCCTCCGGAGGGACACCAACTTCTTGTATTGTCTTACCCCAGTCGGGGCTTCGGCACTGCCTTTGGCACCAGTGGGGTTACTTTGGGCTACGTGTTCAAGGAACCGCGCGTCCTCTGTAGTCAGGACGGCCATGGCGTCGGACCTCAGGTTGAGATTTCACTTCGTGTGCGTAAAGACTGTGGAGACCGCATCGCCTGGTTGCGCAAAGTGCAGTCAAACGGAGCAATTTGACAGCTGTTGATGGTGGCAAGTGGATGAATCAGGGCTACAAGGTGCGAAGTACTGCAATCTAATGGAATTTCACATTGGTTTGCACACTTCCATCTTAATAAGACGTATCTTTATTACTCTCTTGTCTTCGTGATTTCGTACATAGAGTTTGATTCCCCCCTGAGGCCATTCCTCGTCAGCCCGACTTGGCTCGAGGCGAGCCCGAGCTTGCCGTCTCTCCTGCTCCAGTCACGTGGTCCTTGTACTACATCTTCCTTCGTGTGTCAGACGCGTATTCTTCGGTTGAACGTGCGAAACTTCAGTGTCAGCCCGACTCGACCTCTCCGAACCCTTAGCCTGATTGTTCTCAGTCCGACCTCGACCCAACCCGAGGAGAAGTCGATTCGGATAATCCCTATTCTTCACCTCGTCAACTTCTTACGCATAAAGCTGTTGTTTAAGCTAAGTTCTGTTATCACGTTAGAAAATAAACCCGGGTTTATCTCCATTGGCGCGCCTGCGGTTCCAGCCCACGTCAGCTCAATCCCCACAGACATTCACCCAGACGTCTTCATAGTTAGAACTGGGCCGAGATTGACGAACCGGGCCGGGCCGGGCCGGGCTAGTGTATAGGATAGTGTAAAGCGACCTGAAGTTTTATTTGACTGCAACTAAGAGAAGAAAGGATGAGGTCAGGAGAGCAGCTTTCGTGGCCTGGAGGGAGGCGAAGTACGACACGGACGTGGACGTTGGGGCTGAGCACGTCTGCATGTGCGTAGTAAGCGACAGAGTCGTAGTACACGATGTAACTGTGATCAGGTGAGGCATTGGTCCAACTTGAGAGTCCCAAAGATCCGCTGCTCCTGTCGAACTTTGGTAGAAGTAGTAATGTCTCATGAAGTGGACCCCAGGATCACTGGTATCGTGAGCTCCAAAAAGGTTTTTACATGTCCACATTTCATTCCCCTCACGAAAAATAAACTCTGTTATAGAAGTAGTACGTGTTCGATTTTCGCGTAATATCACGATGCAAATGATCTTGCGAAAAATCGAGGGCGTTTCAAAATTTGAAGGTGGACTCTTCACGACATAAGCAAAATTTTGAAAAAAAAAACTGTACGTAAGTAGGAGTTTTTCAATGACTTTCTGCTTCCAAAGACGAATTTGCACATTCAAAGTCAACACAGCAGTTAATCAGGTGCAGTAATCTTTTTTTTACATCCACTGCTCTTGATCTGCCTCCCCAGGGCTATGATGCAACTTATTTTCCGGCCATACGACACAAGGCAGACGGCGGAGAGCCTCAGGTGTTCTACGGCCGCCGCCCGATCCTCCTGCACTCGGCCAGACTCTCGCGGTACCTGGACTCGCTGCTGCCCATCTCTGTGCAGGAGGAGGCGTTCCACCGGGGAGCGCAGCTCCTGCGCAAGGCGGAGATACTGTACAACGCCGACGTCGTCTTTCCCATCTTCTTCTGCCTTCTCTGGAGACACCAGTTCCGCCACCTCGACGCGCCACCCGTGGCCTCCCCAGAAGATCGAGTCGTGGTCCTCGATCGCATGGCCGCAACGGCCGCCGCCGCGGCGGCCGACGGCAGCAGCGCCACCGAGACGGCCAGGATCAGGCTGTTTGAGCCAGAGAGCAGTGGAGGACTGGTGGAGCTCAGCATCGAGGAATCTTACTTGACTAAGGCTGGTCTTACATTGGCATATTTATTAAGACTTCCAAGCACACTTGAAGAATGAATGAGTTGGTCATTTCCTTACATAAAGGATGTGTTAACCTTTGCCCTCAAATAATGACAAAACGGGATTGTGCTGCATAAACGAGACCAAAGCCCTGTCGTGGTTCTTGGCAACGCAGCAAATGCGAGTAGCGAAAATTGGTCACTGTAGAAACGAACCCTTAGCATGACAGATGCAGTATAATCTCCTTCATGTCTATGTTATGCCAATGTAACCGCTCCCAAAGCGAGTCCTGCGCGGCCTGCGAAATCTCCGTGTGCTGTCCTTGTGGTGGGCCTGCGACGACGCCATGCTGAACATCGTGGGGTCGGTGTGTGTCAGCCTAGAGGCGCTGGACGTGTGGCGCTCGTCAGCAGTCACCGACCTCGGGATCAAGATGCTGCTGCTATCGTCGGACGCCGCCTCGGACTCCACCCCACTGTGCGCCAGCTTGCGCAGGCTCGGCGTAAAAGAGACCTCGTGTACCCACCTCGGATGCATTGCAGCTGTGATGAGGTATGACAGGGTGTCCCCCTAATATAAAAAATCATGGATAACCAAGGCTTGTACTTGGCTGATAGCGAACCCTTTACCCTGTCTTTGTACGTACCACTTTAACGCACGCAGGTGTCCCAATCTGGAGGTCATTAACTTCAGTCACACGTCCACTGTGAAGGACTTCTTCGCCGAGATCAGGAGGCTCACTTTGAAGGGTAAGGTGAAAACGCCTGGCTTTTCCTTGAAAACACTCTTCTTGCCCGTGGATGACGGCACCCAGTTCCACGAGATCATCAGAGCCTTTCCTAAGCTGGAGGACCTCAGACTATGGACGGCAGTGAGCCAGTTTCGGTAAGCCAGCTCGTTGTTATGATTGTGCTGCCATCTCTGTACTCTGTGAGGTCACTCAGTCCCTACAACTGAGCTGTAGCTCCAGAAATCCACGACCTGTCCAGTGTCCATGTGACAATAGGACAGGGCGAGGGTCACGTCACACTACCTGTGTGTTTTCCGCAGTGCATATCAGTATTTTTCAGAACGATCAATGCCGATGACTTGACGCACCTGCACTCGCTGCTCCTGGGAGGGCTTCACTCGGACAGGATCCTCGAGGACTTGGTTGCAGTGGTGGGCCACCAGCTCACCACCCTCAAGATCGAGACGGTGGTCACTGAGGTTCCGTTACAGGTAGGATGGTGATGCACAGGGCCACGCTGGTCGGGTGAGTGATGCTCTACTGCTCTCAGGTCATTGGTAACCACTGCCACAACCTAGCTGAGCTGCAGGTGATCAACGGGCGTCTCACCGTCGGCAGGGACCACGACTGCGACACGGCCAACGAATCTTACTTTGCAAAGCTCAAGCTTGTCTACCTCTTTCTCGTGCAGGTAAAAACATGGTTGAAACTACCTTCGAATACTGTCTAAAACATACTGATATGCGGACGTACCCATGGATGTTTTTTTTGTCGTTAGTACATTAACCCACATGCTCCGGCTGTCGTCAATAATGACCTCAGAGGACGTTCTCGAGGCCCCAGCGACCCTTCAGCACCTTCAGCTCTTCACTGCCTCCTCAATCACGCGTGCTCGATCGAGGGCGTGCAGGTGGGTCACACGTACTAAGTGTTGTGACCTTCAGACATATTATTCATCGCCCACCCTAAGTTTACAGGTCTGCTGTACGCACGTACACAGACATGTGTCCCACTGTTGACAGTAGGGGCGTGGGAACCGAGATGAACATGTGGTAGAACGGATACACCTTTTTTTAGGCCAACGGATGCCACGCGTTCTCTGACACCTCCTTGTCCGACATCTTGTCCAAGAACCCGATGCGGCGGCTGCGCCGCTTCGTCGTCACCGACGCTTCAGTGGCGGCGGTCGCGGATGGCGCATCAGATGGAGCCGTCACTGCTGCCACTGCCGGCCAAACTCCTCAAGACGCCGATCAGACTTCCCCTGGCCTAGCTTTGTCCTGCGTGTCCGCGTTGAGGCTGCTGTCCTCTTGCCCTCACCTCAGCTGCCTCGGGGACTTTCGCCACTGGGACGTGACCCCGGCCCAGAGGAGGACGTTGGCCAAGAAGATGCAGGAGAGAACTGGAGTCAAGTGGATCTCCACAGCAAGCCACTAAAGTCAACCCACGACCCACCCAAAGAGACCGCCATTTTCCTGAAGCAAAAAAAACCTGTCTACTCCTAGCAATACCGGGTGTTTCGACTACACATCGTGATTTTCCATTATGGCATATTCTTAGATATGGCCTTGTAGTACACTGAGTTGTGCATGCATTTTCAGACGTCACCAACAGTAAACTTGGGATGAAAGCAGCCAAGCTGCATTGTCCACGACGCCGCCAAGTGCACTATCCAGTGGCACTCCAACATGACATTAGACAAACGGACTAGATAAGGTTAACAAAAAGACTTGTGAACTCAAAGCAACAACGTCGGCCTTTCAGCCTTATAAAATGCACACACGCAGCCCGTCAGGGTCACTTCAAACAGCACACACGAGAGCTTCTTCAAAAGTTTCTACTGCCTGGGAGAGTCGGACTTCGTGGCAGTCTCTATCAGGTTGAGGATCTGCACCCTGACCTTTGCCACTTTGTTCTTGGGGACCTCCTCGTCCAGCAGCTTTCCCAAGAACTCGCCGAAGATCTGATTGGTAGACCTCCTGTGATGCATCAGGGGCGGGCCCTCTGAGAGCATGCCCATCTCGTCCTCCTCCGAGGCCAAGCCCATTTCATCGTCGTCGTTGTTGTACGAGGGGGATGAGTTCGACAACTGCTGCTGCTGCATGACGTTGGAATCCATAAGAAAGTGGTTGCTGATCTACAGGGGGGAAATTAATAAGACGTATGCGTTTTTTTTCAGTCATCGGCTCAGCATCAATTGAATCGATGAACGCATTCTCGGGGGCAACAGAGTCATCGAATAATTTATTGGACTTTCACTCTATTTGGCCTCCTCCTGCGCCAACCACAGCCCTCACGCTGGCAAGGTGCCTCCCAGAAGGCAAGCGCCATGCCCATGTCCATGCTCACGTCCACGTTCGCTTGGTTTCCATGGCAAAAAGCTATGCAGGTTCACAAATAATACCTGGGGTAAAGCTGTCCCCGCGAAACTAATTTAAATTCAGCATGATCACAGTATTAAAGACTTATATGTTGGATGCAAGTGCTCTTTAAGTTAGTTCATCTCCACGCTGCACTGCAGCAACTCTCAGGCAGTGGTGAAGACCTGTCCTCTGCATGCCCAAAGTAGTCACGGAACCGTGACGCAAAACGCCTACCTGATGCCTAAGCGGATCAGCTGCATGTACGGGGTGTCCATCGAGGAAGCTGAGGGCGTCGTACCACAGCCACTTCTTCTTCACGTTGGCGTAGGCGCCCACCTTCTTCTTCTCCCGGAAAAACGTCGTTCTGGAAATGACAGTGTCAGACCTGCTTTTCTCATCCAAGTTTGAAGCATTCTCAGCATCAATCCGACGTGCGTCATTGCCACATATGTGACGTGTGCACAGGTAAGATGTTACAGTGGAGCATCCGACACAACATGGACTGGACTGAATAAGCCTGCCACTGTACAGTAGGGGCTGCAAGCTCTCGATCAGTTCATCTCAAGCGACACGTTGGCTCAGCAACAACTGCTCTTGTAAGGTATTCCTCCATATTATCGCAGTAGGCCAGCCTTGCTAATCGATAAGTCTCGAAGAAGGATCCAGTTTGAGCTGTCGTGGTCCTTGTACTTGCGATCACGCGTTGTAACTCTTGGCTGTTGCTCACACTGCAGTGAGTGTCGAGATGGCGGGTACACTCAGGCACTTGAGGAAACTCTCTAGCATCTTCCGCGCTCCCTCCGGCAGACAGGGGCCAAGATGTCCCCTCAAAGTGGTGTCCACAAGTGTCCAGCCTCCCCGCAGGACCTTGACCAGCAAAAAAGGTATCCTCTGAGTTGTCTACTATGTTGTTGGACTCGTAGACGATCCCGGCAGACAAAACTACCCTAACATGCGAGGCTGAGGGCATTCAGGTCAACTGGGGCGTCGCAGCGGGCTCCAACTTGCCCAAAGATGACTTCTATGCATACGCGTGGCTGCGGGACAACTGTCAGTGTCCCAAATGCTTCCATCCAGTGTCCCTGGCTCGGCAGTTCCTGCTTTCCAACCTGGACGTCGACATCAAGGCCATCAAGGCGGAGGTGGACGAGGAGAGACAGCAGGTGAATCAACTCGAATGGGACCGACGACATTGACAACGCGGTCATGGGCATGAGGAATTCGTCCAACCCTTTATCCTCGAGCTTGACCACTAACAAAGTTACTACTTAAACGACAGCTCATGGTTACCTGGCCTGACGGACACGTCAGTCCCTACCCGCTGTCCTGGCTCCAAGACCGGTCCATGGACCCCGAGAAGGTGGCCGAGAGGAAGATGACGCACTTCGGCAAGTCGGACCCCATCTTCTGGGGAGGTGGCAGCGGAGAAGACATCAGGAGATACGATTACTCCAAGCTCCTCAGCGATGAAAAAGAACAGCTCAATTGGCTCAAAGGTAGGTAGCGAGACTGAGTGAGTGAAGCGAAACAAGTTAGATGCTCATCATGGCTTTTTGTAAGACATCCAGAGCTACGGCCTCACCATCATCGAAAGCATCGGCCCAGACCAGACAATGGTCGACTTTCTCAATAAGTTTGGCTTCCGCAGAGCCACACACTACGGACTGGACTTCGACGTCGAGTCCAAGCCTGACCCAAACAACTTGGCCTACACAAACATTTCCTTGGGCCTTCACTTGGACCTTCCGTATTACGAGTACGGTCCAGGAGTAAGTACGAAAAAGCCAGAGAAAAGCTTGAAACTGCCCAATGAGGTGGGTTTTATCCCCTCAGCACCGAGAAGCACTTAAAACAGCTTGAAACTTGATGGCCTCCCTCTATGTAGCTATGCTGTTGTCTTATAACATCGGGGCGAATTTTGTCAGACCCAATTTCTACATTGTGCCCGGCTGGTGGATGTGAGCGGTGGCGAGAATGAGTTCGTCGACGGCTTCCGCGTGGCCGACATCATCAGGCGCAACCACCCTGAGGAGTGGGAGATGCTGACCCAGTGGCCCATCAACTTCTGGGACATTGGCTTTGAGCCGCGCTTCGGCCACTACAACAAGCGCACGTCTCTGCCGACCTTTCAGTAAGGATCCACTTACACAAGTCACTCTGTTGTCGCTGACGACAGTGTCACATACACGAACAACACAGACCCTGGCAACAACTTGGAGTCATTTATGTCAGCATTGTCCTCCACCGTTTCAAAGCACTCGGGAAAAAGTCCCTCATCACGGCCAAAACACCATAACATTTTCTTCAAGAACCTGCCGTTTTTGCTCTTGGTCCAGTGGGAAATGCTTACAATAGTAGAGCACGCTTAACTGTGCTACTTGCTCATACGTGCAACACAGTCCAGGTCCCCAAAGTATTGAGCGTTCCACTGTCATCCATTGCCCACTCTCTAGGCTGGGTGTCGACGGGAAGCTCATGAGGATCAACTACAACAACCAGTCTCGGGACTCGATGCTGTGCGTCCCCTCCAGGCGAGTCAAGAGCCTCTACAGAGCCCTCAAGCTGTTCAATGACGTGGCCTACGACCCCGACAATGTGGTGCTTTACAGGATGAAGGCCGGTAAGTTGGAGGAGGGTGACGACTCTGACCTTGACCAGTTCTGCTGCCCTTCAAAAGGGTCCCCCCAAACAGCCAAGAAGTGCTGCTGTTTTCACGACAAACCTTTGTGCCTGAACCTTGCTTCGTCCATGTCTCAGGTGAATGCGCGGCCTTCGACAACCTTCGTGTGCTGCACGGGAGACGTCGCTACGAATTGGGCGAGAACGGCTACCGGCTGCTCAAGGGCAACTACGTGGACTGGGACGAGATCATGAACAAGGCCAACGTCTTGGAGAACAAGCTGAGTGCGGCCTAGACGTTCTCCATGGATCTAATTAGTCGGTCATTAAGCTAACAATATGGGCTATATTAGCTCTCCTTTTAATCGGCATCTGAGATAGATGCTATGGGCTACATTAGCTCTTCGCCCAGGGACAGCTGAGACCACTCGAGGCTGACTTGGCTCTTACACTAATCAACATGACATAAATTCATTGTCAGCACCAATAAAATTACACCCGCTTACCTGAGGTTCGAATACTTGTTCTTGAGCTCTCTGATGCAGGAGATCTTGGCTACTTTGAGCTGTTCGTCCGTGTAGGCGGCCGCCAGCTCCTCCAGGATCTGCCGCCACGCCATGTTCACGACTAAGGGGTCGCGATGGTGAGAATCCTGAGCAACAAGAACGTGACGTTAGCGTTCAGCGGACTTCACCTGAGGAATTGCTAGTTCTGTCCGACAGCGGCTACGTGAAAGTCCTGTTCCTTGATGGAACAACACTTGCCAGATCAGAAGAGCTTCATCACCTTCTACAACTGCGGAAAGTTGGCATTTGCTGCCGGTACGGACATTCTTGGCCCTTGGTAGGTGCTCGGCAACTTTACCTCTTGGCTGTAGATGCAGGGTTTGGAGGACAGCAAGGTGATGAAGGCACCGATGACGTCCCTGTCCACCTTCAACTCGCCCGACATGTTGGACCGCGAGGAAGACGACGACGACGACGACGACGAAGAAGAAGAAGAAGAAGAAGCAGCAGAAAAAGGAAAGAAAGCTCGTATGTTTGTGTATTTGCTTGTGTTCTTGGGGAATCCAACCTGCTCAACTTCAGCCTGTGCAATCACCCAACCTTCCCCGCACTCGCTGATGTCTTGCGTGTGCAGCGGCCTCCCTCGACCAGAACTTTTTCCGTCACACAGATGCACAAGTCGGAGCGGGTGAGCTCGTTCTCGGCTTCGGCATCTGCGTCGTCGCCGTTGGACTTGGGAGCGATGGCGAATGCCGCAGAAAATGCCAGAAGGTCGCACCAGAAGCCCGAGGAGTCGCACCAGACCAAGAAAACATGCGAGGAGGCAAATATTCGACTTCTTTTGTGCCCCCTCTGTTGTTACATAACTCAATAATGTTGTTGAGAGCACACAAAAGCCATTCGTGATTTACTCCTGTGGAGATCTTGAAATGCAGGGAAAAAAGTCTGCCTGGAGTGCAATTCTGCGACGATAATCAGAGTCTTCGCGCCTGCTGATGAATCTCTTGGAATCGCGCGCGCGACGAAAAAGTTTGTGGCTCATACGGTGATGCAGGTTCTCATTTGCAGGCTGTCTCACGCCCTTTTGGAGGAGATTTTTTGGGTCCTTTTCACCATTTGCCAGCCAAGACCGGTTGAGGACAGCACACATGAGGCTTCTGCACAGGCGCGAATGACGCAAAAAAAGTGCAACATGCATCTTCCAGCTTTAAGGCGCTTTTTCCAAGGCCAAATTGGTCTCTCAGCACTGCAGCTTTGGCTTGAACAAAAAAGATCGTGAAACTGAGAACTATTCTCAGTCCGTATTCGGCCAGAACCATGTGGGCTGCAGCTTTTCTGCCCACTTTGCTACCTCTGACGTAAAAAAAGAGGCCTCTGACAACATTTGCACAGGCATGGAGAAGAAAAATGCCAACCCAGACGCAGGAGATGAGTTGTTGATTCAGCCGTTAGCTCGAACCACGCGTGATTCATGTTGCAAATGCTGCCAGAGCACTTGAAGCCGATCAAAATTGGTATGGGCACAACTCGTTTTTACTTGGGCAACTCTGATCTCTGACAAGTTATGTAGCGAGTGAGCCAAGACAGAGAGATCCTCTCGATGACGATGATGACTCCTGTGGCTGGAACCGCTCTTCTCTCCGCACATTTGAATATTTTGCGAGTGTTCGCGCGCGCGTGTCTGCGTACGCTTTTTTGGCATGAACTCCCGACATGCTTTATTATCCTCGGAGAGTCGGAAAATTAGGTGCACGACAGAAAGGCTTTGCTGTGTGCTCGTACTTAAGCTGAAGTCAGCCTTCCACATTCCTCATGTTGCTTTGTTTTCACACAACATCTGTATTAAGAGAGAAAAGTGGGAACTTTATCATTGGAGAAGCCCTTTAAGGCTCTTCCTTCCTCTGCCTTTTGTTCATTGCCTCAAAAAATCCACTCACTCCAGAGAGGAATAAAGAAGAAAAGTGCAGTCTGTACATAAACTAGCAGAAGTGAACATGTGGACTTGCCAAATTCTGGCATTGTTCTGGTTCAGCTTCGCCCAGGGCCTGCCCATTGTCAAGAAGCCTCCGACCTTGGTGTCAGCCCCTCCGGGACAAACAGTCTTCGTGCCTCCAGACATCAGGTGTGGTTTAAGAAACGAGTGCCAGTAGTTTCGGTACTTCAGTTTTTTCGTTACATCAGGTATTGGGCCTATGGCAAGGTCAACACGACCGTGTACGATAACCTGGGCCTTCCGTGGTTCTGCTACACTCTTCGACAGACACATTGTGTGCCTCTGTTCAAGAAGCCAGAACACTTCCGGACGACCAGGAGGCCATTCCACACAGAGGTAGGCTGGCAACATTGCCTGTATTGTGGAGAAATTGCAAATGTCATCTTGACTGCTTCAGGTCCATGACCACATTGAGAACGTCATCGAGCAACCAGACAGCCACGCTGGAGCAGGCATCGAAGACAGCACACAGGCGGAACTGTCACATGTAGAAGCGCCTGAGGATGTGAACAAGGCAAGCATCTCAACCCCGACCACGTTGGGAGCGGAGAAAGAAGGGTTTGCTGATGTCAACACGGAATATCCCACAATTGGACAGTCAACAACGGAGAACTTGACGATCTCTCCAGAACCATCGATCAATACCGACCTTGTCCTAAATGAGGACAGACAAAACGTGGCTTTAAGTAACAATTTTCGATCTAATATTTCATTCAAGGGAGAGCTCGAAAGTGTCACTGCTACAGATACCGACACTGCCAACACGGTGGATGACCCCAACTCTGAGAATGCCAAGGTTGTCACTTCGAGCGTAGCACCAGAAACAACTGAAGATAACTCATTGGACGGCAAAGAAACAACCAGTGTAGAGAGCTTGGCTGCTGACGACTTCACAAGTATCGACCAAGTCGATCAGGCGGACATACTAGAATCTCGGGAGCCCAGAAAACAAGAAATGAATGATACCCCTAAAGAAATGCCCAGAAACTCAGCAACAATAAGCCTCTTTCCTATCGTTCTATCAGAAAACGGGGGGCACCTAAATGGGGAAGAACCCAGCATCGACGTCGTTGTTGGACACAAAGTCAATATTGTCGATGGTTCCTACAACAACACCAGTAGAGTAAATGGCACTGCTGGAAATCCCCATTTTCCACAGATTAAAAACAACACTGCAGCTTTTGCGGCTGCAACGACAAGAGAATATGGTGAAGTTCATGAGGCAGACCAGATCAATGAGAGTGTGGAATCTCCAGGTGTCAGCGCAGGAGAGACCACAATGAGTCCTGAGGTTAATGACAATGTCAATGACATTGACACAGTTGCTACAGAGGGCAACTTTGGTGTGGCTCTGGCTGAAAGGAACAGCAATGAAGTTACACCAGCACGAGGTGTAATGGAGATAGAGAGCACAGAAGGACATCATGATGAGACCTTCGACGCTCATCCTCACTTCAATGACAGTGATCATAATGAATTACTTAATATTTTGACTGAATCTCCTGTTGCAGACCACAATGATGATCATACTACTGATACTGCCAATGGTGCTGTGAACACTGCTGCAGAAGCAGCAGGTGCTCCTCAGACAAAAAGCAACGATGAGACATTTGCTGGAACAAGGACCAAAGAACATGTTGGAGCCCTTGAGGAAGACCACATCAATGTGGGTGTGAAATCTCCAGGTGTCAGTGCAGGAGAAACCACGATGAGTCCTGAGGTAAATGACAATGACAACAAAATTGACCCAGTTGCTGCAGACAGCAACTCTGGTGTGACAATGCCTGAAAGCAACAGCAATGAAGTTACACCAGCTCAGGGTGTTACGGAGGTAGAGAGCAGACAGGGGCAACATGATGAGACCTTTATTGTTCGCCCTCACCTCAATGACAGTGATCAAGATGAACTGCTCAATATTTTGATTGAATCTCCTGTCACAGACCACAATGATGTTAGC
>JAAUXU010105674.1_pt1 | contig 21016 bp, 24 predicted proteins | sample 7278151 | NCBI WGS metagenome assembly JAAUXU01 (sample SAMN14350113, study PRJNA611818) | marine sediment metagenome | isolation source: surface marine sediment (1.8m) | place: French Polynesia: Moorea | collected 2018-08 | reverse complement strand
GACATTCCCTTCGCCGGCTCAATTCCTTCCATCTCCCTTTCTTCTCTCTCCGCCCACTCAAAACACTTCCTCCTCCTCCTCCTCTTTCGCCCAAGAAAGCAGGCAAGCAATAGGTGTGGCCCCTGAGAGGCGGAGGCGGCCGGCTTTTCCTCCTTCCTACATCTCTCCTTCCCTTGCTATCTCCTAACTTTTAGTCAGCCCCCAATCTCGCTTCTTGCCACCTGCCCAACTGTGTCTGTCTGTGCGCCGCCCATTTCGTTCCGATCCACACACACATCGAAATCCCCCCAAAAAGGAGAGATCCCGTAAGTCAAGTCTCCCTATAAAGTGCTTATTTTCGCCCTCTCGAAAAAGTAACAAATCTCCTTTACTTATTCTTTCGAGTAAACAGAATCTGCCAGAGTCTCGTTCGTTTTATCCTTTTGCTTTCTTTCCCCTTTCAAATTGAATTTTAGGCTAGTCAAAGCAACTGCATGCACCTCTCGCTACAAAAAAAATCAAGGACGATCCCCCCCTCCTTTTTTTAGATTCGTCGCCGCCGCCGCGGCCTTTTTGGGGTGAGAACGAGTGGCGGCCTGTACTTACAAAGATTGTCTGAAAAGTCAGAAGGGCAAAAGGAAAGCGTTTTAATTGCTTGCCCTTTTTCGCCGTAAATGTCAGACGAACACTCAGACTTTCTTTCGCCCCCCTTTCTCCGCTTTGATATTGCCCATAGTTTTCATTTGGATTTTCCCCCGCACTTGATAAACCGGGTGATTTTTAAAGACACCTCTTTGCACACACCCCACTTTTCTCTCAACGGGAGAAGGAGGGGGAGTGAGCAATCGCTCACTTTCAAAGCTGCCACCGTTGTACCACCCCCCAGGGAGGGAGGAAGAAGAGAAGAGTGAACTCTCTCGCATCTGGGTCAGAAAGGGGGAAAAGATTCGACGCCGCTGGGTCGAAAGCGCGATAGAAAGCCAGAGGGAGGAAAGAACATTTGCCAAATATTTCGAGTAAAGAAAAAACAAAAGCAAGGAGGCGACGAAAAGCAAGAAAAAGGAGAGGGAGAAGCAAAAAAACCACAAACTTTGACCTGGATGTGTCGCTCAGGCACGTGGGCCTAGATAGAGGACGGAAAAAATGCTGTACGAGGAACACCTAGCAAATTCCCCCATGCATATGCCTTTTGAATCGCTGCATTTTTCTACTGTAACTCACAAATTCCCTCATATGAATTACATTTTCGTGTAAAAAAATGCTTTTTTCAGCGCTGCACCCTGTTGGGCGAGCCTACGCGGGTGGAGCTCCTCGGCCACACGGAGGTCCCCTACGCCGTATTCCTGGACTTCATCGTCGCCCACTCTTCGGCAGAGTTCAGCAGCGATAAATTCTCCCTCGGGAGGACAGACTTCAACTCGTTCTGCAAGGAGGGGGCGGCATTCCTCTGCGGGGCGGGACTGCCAGGTACTTGTTCATGTCAAAGTGAAGCTGTATGAATCTGTATGTGAACTATACATGAAACCCAAATGATTTTTCTTCCAGACTATCTCTCCCTTCCGATCGACCCCTCATCTCCCGAGCTCGGCGCCCTAGCCCCGGTCCTCTCGGCGGAATCATTGGCGGACCCGGGAGACCCGTCGGCGTCGGTCATAACCTTTGCCAGACAAAAGGGGGCTTCTACATCGGCAGCAGCTGCGAGAAAAGAGGACTTGGACGTCTACTTGGACTTCCAGCCGCGGGTCTTCCAGCGAGAGCCGAGTCCTGGTTTGGACGAGCTAGAGGCTGAGATCGAGGCGCTAAAGCAGCACCAGAGGAAGATCCAGGAGGACAGGGAGAAGAAGCTAAAGGAGCTGCTGGACGAAGAGGAGCAGGAGGAGAAAGAGTTGGTGAAACAGATTCCAGCGCCCAAAGCACTGACACAAGAGGTCAAGCAGCAGCTGCAACAAGAACAGAAACAGCAACAAGAGTTGGTTTCGACCAAGAAGAAGAAGAGGCCTTCCGGGGAAAAGAAAGAAAAAAGGAAGACATCTCGCAAGAAGAGCGGAGAGAAAAACGCTTCTGCGTCCGATTCCAACATCCCCAGCAGGAGCGAAAAGGATCCCTCCCCGCTTGTCAAAAGGTCGGCAACTGCAGACAGGTGATTATACAATACCCAACTGTTGAAAAAGAACGGGAAAATAAAGCTTTCTGTTTAGGGAGCTCGCTTCGTCCTCCTCTGCTACAGTGAAAAAGCGTGTCTCCTTCCGGGAGATCCCAGAGGAGATCGCCACAGCAGCAGCAGCAGCCTCCACCGCCTCCAACAACAGCGACGCCGCTGCCAACCACTCCGAGGACGAGGAGGAGGACAACAGCGTCGAGGTCGCGGTGGTGGAAAGGAAAGTCACCGAAAGTGACCTCAACTGCAAGAACGAGAAGTTGAGACTCTTGGACGAGGAAGAGCAGCAGCAGACGCAGAGTGAAATCATCCCGACGGGAGACGAAGAAGAATTGGTCAAGAAGCCAATAGAGACCAAGGCGGAAGAGAAGCCGCGGACTCCAGAGCCGAAGAGTGAGGTGCAGGTGTTCAAGCTAGAGCAGGGAGGAGACTCCAGCGCCAAAGACTCAAGTGCCGCTCAGAACGGACTTTCGAACGAAGAAGAAGAAGAGGAGGCCGCTCCTGAGTCAGAGGCTCCTGAAGAGGAGGCGACTGCCGGAGAGAAGTCTTCCGAGGGCGAAGACGACAGCAGGAAGAAGAAGCGCGCGGCGCGTCTAGCACAAGTCCTAGCAGAAATGTCTGAGGGCGAGAACGGAAACGCGGCCGCCGCCGCCGCCGCCGCGCCTGAGGGCGAAGGCGGCGAAGCGGCCGCGCCGCCGCAGACCAGAAAGAAGGACCAGAAGCCGAGCGAGCCGCCCGTCACCTTCAGGGAATTTGAGGTAATAAAAGTTGGCAAAAAAAGACAAACTGTTGAAAATTACCGTACATTGTTGTTGTTCAGCAAATGAAAGACTTTGAGGACCTCGTTCGCACGATCGTGACTCTGGTCGACCCCGAGGACCAGGACAGGCTCCGCGAGATGGAAGACTGGATCATCAAGAACGAGGGGACATGGGTGCTCTCGGAGGGGTTCAACTCATTCCTAGGGAGGGTGCTGCACGAGCAGGTGAACAGTCTAAAGAGTGGGAGATACGAACAGATGCATCATCATTAGCAACAGCAGCAACAACAACAACCACAATGCCAGCAACAGCAACATCAACAAACAATAAGGACAGCAACAATAGGCAATTGGAGGAGCAACATTCATACGTAGTACATACAAAAAAGGACTCGGCAAAAAAAGTACCAAAAACGAAAGGGCAATAATTATGCCATCTCTTTTAGAAACTCCCCTCTGACGGGCGCGTGGCGATGCTCCGCCTCCTGGCGTATGGCGCTGGTCAGGACGACATCGTGCTGGTGATGCACTCTGACCGCAAAGATCACCTCATCATGAACTACGCGCAGGGGTTCGACAGGCTGCCAATCAAGGAGCAGGAGGCAACGGCGCTATTCGTGAGTTGGAAAAGTATTAATCAGTTTTCTTTCCCTCGAAAAAAATTTATAGCACAAAGAGAGGCATTCGCTATTGCACAAATCATACTACCTATAGAAAAACTTCTTCAAGGGGAGAGTCATGATTTTATTTGACACGTCCTGTCCCCTGATGTGGACATTGGGGATCTTCCACCTAAGATAGCCAAGGGTGTGTTGGGCGATGATTCCTTAAATGTACTATGCTTGACTCTCATTGTGCTGCATCTTGACACAATTATTTCTCCCAAAGTGAGGACAGGAGCTGCAATGATTCCAGAGCCTACTATCACTAAAGGAAGTAGCAGGGTGCTGTAGCCCAGTGTCTTTGCCTCTTCAATGTTGTTGTTGCTAAATGTGCCAAAGGGCCTTCTTGAGTAGAGCCACTTGTTGTCCAGGAAGTTGTTGTAGCCACCCCTGGCCAACTTGAGCATGCAGTGCCGGAAGAGCCCCTCATACTCTGAATTCTGTGGAACAGCCAGGCCAGCATGGTCTGTGGTGGCATCAACCATGTCCCTCAGGCAGAGGAACCTCTCATCTTTCCAGAAAAGGAAGCAGCTGCCAGTCACCGCCTTCATAGGGTCATTGAGCAAGGCCTTCCTCACAGATTCGATTCCATTGTAGAGGTGACTCTGATGCCTGAGCATCAGGTCATGGACCTTTCTCCGGCCGCTGCCCAAAGGCGCATTCTTGTGCTGATACACATCCTTGGTCCCACTTATCGCAACAACCTGATATCCCTGTGAAACAGCGTCCAAGAAAGATGTGATCTTTGTGGAGGCCACGCTGGTGGTCATGAAAGAGGTAAGCATCCCCTCGTAGAACATAAAAATCAACTGGAAGGTGAGGTAAGCAGTGAGGAGGATGAGCTTACTGGAGGGCATCCTCGGATTGTACTGGGAGCCAAGACCCAGCGCTGATTTGTAGGCAAAGGCAAGTGAGATCAAAAATCCCTCTTCCAAGTTTCCGACGTGTTCTTCCTCTCGGTTTAGGAAGAATAGCCCAAAATGACAGGCTGTGAGAGACATTGTTGTGACCAGAATAAATAGCCAACCTGCTGGTGTGAATACCCCAAGGAAAGATGCTATGTTGATCGCATTGGGCTTCCCGTAGTAATTGGGGTGCTGGATAGTCAGGGTGCTCTTATCATCTGTTATGTACAAGTTCACAAAGTTAACCACCTCAACCCTCTCAGAAGTGATGGACAGGGCTGCAGCGATCAGGTCGGCCTGCCGTTTCTGTATCATGCCAATCAGACCACTCCAGGAGCCGTTGACGAGAGGACCTCCATATTTCTCGTCCTCCGGCATTTGCCACTTTGTAGTGAAGTTTGCCATCTCGCTCAAACCTGCCACAATGTCTGGAATGAGGCCGCTGTAAATTCCAAGTGTCGAAGCTGGTACTACGAACGGATTGAAGGTCATGGTGCCGACGGCCAGTTCGATTCCAAAAAGATTCTGCCGCCTCTCCCAAATCGAAGATTGCGCCCGTATTTGCAGGCCCTTTTCCGGGTTCCAAATAGCATAAGAGCTGCTTCTCCAAATGGTGTTCTTGATGCTGTAGTGCTCGGTAATTTCGCATCCTCCTCCTTTGTCGTAAACCGAAACAGTAAAAACATTGCTGTCCAGTCGAAGATGTGGAACAATATCCTTCAAGTTGAAACCATCGCCCCAGAGAAGCCAAAAAGCGCTGGAATCAAAGCACTCCTCAGTTTCTTCTATTTTTCCGGAGATTTGCTCTGCTAGGATCAGTCCTCCTCTCAAGTCAGCCTCGCAATTTTGGAAATAGGTTTCCAGGTCAATGGTCTTCACTGGGACAGCCTCCAGCATTTTTCCTAAGGAGGATAATTTCGCATCTTCCTCCAAGCCACCGTCCAAGTCGAAGGCGACAAACTTGACTCCGAGGTGCCTCGCTAAGGCCAAAACGACGAAGGGTGCAGTAGGTGATCCCCACATTTCCCATGCTAAGTAGAAATCTTGAGACGAAATATATATTTGTGGGAGGAAGTTCTTGACACGGTAGTCCTTAGACCTTAGGGCAAGCAAACAAAAAAAACTTTTTCTGTCTTGTGCAATGTATCGTTGTAACTGTTATTATCTTATTAGCGGTACTGTTTATTGGATTTTTTTTTGCCTTGTGGCTTTATACCGCTTCGGCGTGTACGACATGCAGTACGTACATAAAGGGTATTTCGTCAAAAAGAGACTTGCTATTGATAATTGTTAACTTCTCATTTCAATTTCATTACCCTTTTCATTCTTTAGAATTCTAGACAATATCGAGATGAAATTTTTCCCCGCCAGGAGAACTGGAGCAAGCAATATCCCTACTGCTACAATAAGGGCTGGCAGAAGAAGGGTGCTATATCCAAGGGCATTGGCCTCTTCAACCTTTGGGTTGCTGAACTTTCCAAACGGATGCCTGGTATTGATCCATTTGTTGTCCCAAAAGTCTATGTAGACATTGGAAGCCAGCATGCAATATCTGAGCAGCCCTTCAAACTCTGATCCATGTGGGAAAGCAAGGCCTGCATTGTCTGAGCTAGCATCAGTCAGGTCTCTCAAGCAAATGAATCTGTCATCATTCCAGAAGTAGAAGCAGCTGCCTGCGACGGCTTTGTTGGGATCACACAGCAAGGTCTGCCTCATCCCAGCAATAGTTTTGTGTCTCGAACTTTCCAAGTTCAGCATTTTGTCATAGGCCAATCGCCTTCCACTCCCTTCAGGAGAATTCTTGTGCAAATTGATATTCTTCAAGCTGTCCAGGCCTATGATGTTACATCCCTGCTCTATAGCTTCAGAAAATGATGTTTTTTGGCCGACACCACTCCAGTAGTCATGAAAGAGGCTAGCATGCCTTCGTAGTAAAGAAAGATAACTTGAAAACTGATGGATGCTGATAGGATGACAATTTTGCTTGAGATCATGAAAGAATGGGTTGCTGATGACTCCAGATGCAACAGCGATTTGTATCCAAATGACAAAGAAGAACTAATTTCTTCAAGAGAGTTGTTCAACGTATTTCTGTTCCTCTGCACAAAGGAATAGATACCACAGACAGATACAAACATTACTGGAATCAGAAGCCAAGCCGAAGGGGAGAAAACACTCAAAAAAGTGAGGTTTATGGCATTGTTTTTGCCTAGGTAAGTCGGATCAATTATTTTAAAGTATCTTTGTCATCTTGAATGTATGCATTAACACAACTGACGGCCTCAGCTCTCTCTGGTGTCATTGAGAGGGTAGCAGCAATTAAGTCGGCCTGCCTCTTCTGGACCATGCCAATTAGACCATTCCATGACCCGTTTCCAATGGCTTCTCGTATTTCTTATTGTCTGGTACCTGCCAGTTGATAGTGAAGTTTGACATGTCAGCGAGTCCGTTTAAAATGTCTGGCAAGAGACCAATGCTTTTCCCGTCCGGCAGCTTGATCTGAAAAGGATTCCAGTACATGGTCCCCACAGTGAGGGTAGTACAGTAGTGCAACCCAGGTTTTGTCGCCTCTTCCACTTGGACAAAGGATTGAGAATATTCGGCCCGCCTCTCCCGCTTCATGGCACCTTTGGGTAACCAGAGGTCTTGGGCCACCAGCAATTCACTTGTAGAAAAGATCCCGTCATTCAGCTAATTTTCAGACACATCTTTTCTTGAGCACATTTACTTTGCAACTCTGAAAGAGAAGAGTTACATTTTGACTTGAAATCAAAAGTTTCATTTATGAGTCTATACACTATACCCGTTCCTAGACAGCACTTCCAATAAAGTCAATGAAGAGAATTAAGGTGAGTGGTGCTCATGCTCTGCTTACTCACCACCCTCTTCCCAAATCTAATGGAGAAAAAAGAAAGAAAGAAGGCAACAAATTGCGCTAGACGGTGCGTTCCGCAGGTGAAAAATGAATTGGCGTTTGAAAATGAGTAAGAATCCAAAGAAGGCGGCTGCAGATCATATACGGAAACTTTGCTTACATAGGAGTGGTGGCTGGTGCATTGCACGCACAGCACACATTATCGTGAACCATTCGTAGATTTGCAAATGAATATTTTGAAATGGTCTCCCCTTCCAGTTCGCCAACCTCTTCGAGACTAACTCCGCGTCCGAGTGGCTGATGTACATCTCGGAGTGGACGTCCGGCGGGATGGAGCTCTCCAACATCCGGGTGACGACCAAGGTGGCGGTGAACGCGCTCCTCGGGGACACCCCCGCCCTCAGGGAGTACGGGACGGCAATCATGCACAACCTGGGCACCAAGGAGGTAAAGGCAGTGGTACGTGTGCGCTTTTTACGTGTTTACCTTCAAGTCCCGAAAATGTCACGTAACCATCACGAAGTGCAAATCGTCCTTTACTGAAAGAGTGGACTTTCCTTTGCTGTTTTGCGATATCTAAAGCTTTGGGACGTGCAGAATCTCCTTCGCACCAGCATCATTTTCTTGCTTTTCTCTCTTCTAGGTGTTTGACGACATCTGCACCGAGCTTGCCATGGCCATCCTTCAGTTCTTCCAGACTGAGGGTCTGCCCGAGGAGCATGTCTTCCGCTGCCTCAAGGCGCTGTCCAAGTTCGCCACCATCGCCCACCGGGACGTCCCCCAGCTAGTCAAGATGATCGGACCGGACCCCAGCAAGTTTTCCGGGGCGTCGCCCAGGGTGGACGCGCTCGTGCAGGGGTTGGCCGCGAGGTGAGACAACGGCGGCAGAACTTTCAGTTGATTTTTAAAAAGATTTTAACAATTTCCCACTATTTCAAACAACTTTAAAAATATATAAAAATATATCTTATTTGGATTTTTTCCAGAATTGCGGCCGCCCCGTCATTCTAAAGGATTTTGATCAAGCCCAGAAAGAGTTTTTGTACGGTATTTGAAAAGGATATTTCTCTGACAATGATAGAGGCCCTTCGACAAAAAAAGAAACATTTTTGTAGATAAACGTTTTTTGTTGTTTCTCACGTGCGGAATAAAGTTATTCTAACCTCAAACTCTGCGCCGGAACTTCTACTGGCGTGTATTCTGCTGTACTACGCTACCAAACATTTTCTAGGGTACAGTCGTGGCTGGGATGAACAGAACGGCTCAAGTCGTATTTTTACTCTCAAAATTCCGAAAAGTAAATGACAACAAATGTCTACAAGTTTCCGGGAAAATTCCTTTTTTGCGGCGCTACCGAAGGGGTTGGGAAAGGGGCGAGGGTTGAAGGAGGGGGGGCGACTTTTTTTCAGGACACTTTTTTAACTCAGAGAAGGTGGTAGTACGGTACATCTAAGGGGAGGTCAATAAAGTATATGTACAGAAAAAAATACAATGTGTATAGTATGGTACACGAAGAAGAAAAGCTTGTGAGAACTGTTTAAAAACTTACATAAGTACGTACCGTAGTGGTTGAATAAAAGCATTTGTGGAAGGGTTAGCCCTGCTGCGGTTCTTGAACGGCGGCTGCTTTGACGCACTGGTGGGCCAGGAAGTCCGGCTCGAGCAGGAAGTTCCTCCAGCAGTTTGAGCAGGTGTAGGTCAGCACCTCGCACACGGCCACGTCCTGCACTCCAAGATCCTGCTGCTGTTGGCAGACAACATCCTCACCTGCAGGGAACGAGGCACATTAAATATTAAAAACTCCTCAATGCCCTTATGTTTATGTTTTCCCAGCTCACCAACGACTTCCTCCGCGGCGAAGGCGACCTCGTCCTCCTGCAGCAGGATGCAGGTCGCCGTCGCCCCCGGATGAACCACGCCGACGCCGCCCAAATCCTCCACGCTCTGGTCCAGGGTGATCACCTCCACATCGCCCCCTGCGGCGGAGGCGGAAGAGACCTGCGTTGGCTGAGGCTGTGTCACTTGGCCGTCGTCGTCCGACATGAGAGTGATGGTGACGGAGGAGTCCCTGTTGGCCTCAAGGAACTGCCTGCTGGTGGAGGAGGCGTTGAACGGCTCTCCGCCCATGATTCTCCTGACTGCGTCCTTGCAGTGCCCGGCCAGGAATGGGTCGAAGGACTTGTGCGAAGGGAGGGGGAGGGCGGAGGGGGCGTCGTAGTCGTGCTCATGTTGCTGCGGCATGTCAAGCTTCTGACGCTTCTGAGCCGGCTGCTCGTGGTGGTTGACGGGTGCAACGGAGGCCTCGAACTGTTGCTGAGGCTGCACAAGTTGCATGGGCTGTTGCTGCTGCAGTTGATGGAGCTGGTGGACTGGAATTTGCTGCACCTCACGCATTTGCTGCTGCTGCTGCTGCTCCCTAACGGAGTGTCGCTCGCTGTAGTGATGCCCTCCGGCGTCCTCCGCCTCCGAGGTGACCGTCGTCGGCCATGAGTCCAGCGGCATCCTCATGAGCTCCATAATGACGTCTGAGCCCTTTACGTCTCCGTCCCCGTTGTCAACTACGCCAACGCCTTTGCTGGAGGCGTCGATCCACTCCACTTTGATCTCGGGTGTGGTGGCGGCAGCAGGAGGCGGAAGAGGGGCTTGCTGATGATACTGGTAATTGTTGTTCTGATCCAATCCTCCGACGTGGTAGATATTCCCCGGCAGCAGCTGGACTGGGGGATGTCCCGCTTCGGCACTCTGTGCGGCCGCCATGGCCTGCTGCTTGGCCAGGACCCTGTCCCTCTTCTTCCTTTCATAGGCGTCCGTCAGGGTATCAGGGTGCGTCAGGATCCTGTGCTCGTCTAGCTCCTTGCGCTTCAGGCAGCTGAAGGTGCAGCGCAGGCAGTGGAACTTGAAGCGCTTCGGCGGGCGCTGCTTCGACTGAGAATGTTGACTGTCGTTGCTGCTACTGTTGCGGCTCCGGCGGCGGCGGCGACCGGGAGAGGTGTCGATCTCCAAGGGTTCCAGTCCCTCCGGGGTGGCAGGGTTCTCGTCGTTGTGGACGTACTTGCGATGGAGCCTGGAAAAGGTAACATTACGTCAAGCACTCAGGAAGTGAGATACGTACTACGGTACGTACTGGAGGGGATAATATGTGTATGTGTATATGTGTATGTATCGATATGGGTTTATTCTAGCAGTAATAATGAAGTAAATATGATTTTCCCTACTTGTATGACTTTTCTCCCTCGTGCTCCTTGCCGCAGTCGGCGCAGGTCATCTTCTCGTGGAAGGTCCTAAAGTGCCTTGGCAGCTGCTTCCTGTCCAGCACCTTGTAGCACTGCTTGCAGCAATTGAGTTGTCCCTTAGCCTCCATCACGGACAGGTGGAAGGAGGCGATGTGCTTGCGCATGTGCATCCCCACGATCTGGAAAGAAGAGACATCGGGAAATTTTTGACATATTAGCCATATCGTAATATCACCATGGCGTCGCAGTACTGGCACGGCCTAGGCTTGTGGAACGACCTCATGTGCGCTTGTAGGCTGGCGTGCTTGGAGAGCCCCTTCCCGCAGTGCTGGCAAACGAAGACGTCTGCCGAGGAGGAGGCGGACGCGGCGGAGACCCCATCCCACTCCACACCCCTCCCCTCCATCCTGCTCCTCCTCTTTTCCGCCTCGGCCTCGTTGATCTCGGCCAGCTCGGCCGGGTGCTCCCGCCCCATGTGCCTCCTCCAGGCCGCGCGCCCGGGCAGCAACACAGCCCCTCCGCCTTGGGACCGGCACACGTCGCAGGGCGTGGGCAGGTGGAAGGACTCTCGGTGCGCCTCCAGGGAGACGATGGAGCCAAGGCCGCGGTAGCAAACGTCGCAGCGGAACTTGCCGTCGGCGGTGTAGCTGCGCTTGGAGTTGGAGAAGCCCGTCACGGGGGCGGGGGGCAGGGAGGCGTTGCCGGAGTAGTACGTCTCCTCCGCCTCGGGGTGGCGACGAAGGGAAGAGGAGGTCTTGGCAGTACTGCCCGTCGCCGGCTCGCTCCTGCGGCGCGGGGTGGAGGCGGCGAGCGGCGCCGGGCCCTGGTAGAACTCCCGGATAAGCTCCCGCCGGGTCTTGACCCTCCTGCGTCCGGGCGCCGGGATGGGGGCCCTCCTGGCGGGCACCGTCCAGTCTCTGTCCTCTTCCTTGACGTGGATGGCGGGCGGGGAGGCGCGGTCGCTCTTGGCCACGACGGCGGCCGTGTTGTCGTCCTCCACCCGGATCCGGAGCGGCGGAAGCGGCGGCGCTTGACCTTGGCCTTGGCGTCTGTGCGGCGGTGGAGAGTACGACGAAGAAGTGGAGGAGGACGAGGAAGAGCACGAAGACGAGGACGAGGACGGGCTTCTGTCCCCATCCCGGTCTCCTCCCTCCGGCGGGGCCGCCCCGAGTAACCCGGCGACCAACGACCCGGGCTCGGCCGCATCCGGGCGCAAGGTCGAAGAACCGCAAATGACAAAATTGGAGGTCATTGTTTTTTACGCGAATTTGCGGCTCCACAAAAGATATTTTTCAAAACATATTTTCTCAAAACTGTGGATGTGGACGATTGCGAGCTGTCTCGAAATAAATTAAGTCTGTATATCGTGTTAAATCAAGCATATTTTGTTAAAATATTTCAGTTTCCGTAATTGTTGCTAAAGTAAATTCACAATCACAAAAAAGTACATTTCCATACCGCGAAATGAAATGCATCAAAAAACCTAGCTTGATAATGAATTCACAAATTGTGCTTCACTCTACACTCTGGAGAGCAGAAGAGCTCTGAGAGCACAAAATGGAGTCTTGGAAATGGCGCCGAATGGCGAGAAGGCGGGAAAATTTGAACGTTAATTGATTTTTCTCAGACACGAATTTGGCTTTTGTACCGACACCTGAGTTGACCCACAAAAATACATGCTGATTTCTACCGTCTTTCCGATTCCGACGCTTTTTTCTTGCATTGATATTTCTATTGTTCCTTCAAAGCAAAAAAAATCCCTTGAGAAAAGTTCAAAAGCCTTTCTCCTTCCCTTTTCTCTCGCTCTGATTGCTTTTTCATTTTCGCTCCCCAAAACTTCATACCTTCTTTCTGCCTTAGCAGTCCATTTCCCTCATTTCTTGCACCCCTTTTTCTCGTCTTCTTTTTCTCCCCGACACAACTCGACTTTTCCTCCTCCTTTTCTCTTTGCATTTCTTTTTCCTCCCCCAACACACTTTCGTTTCCCTCGCCGTCGAGGCGGAAAAAAGGGGTGGAAAAGTCGGAGGGATGGGGTTGGGGGAAGGAAACACGAAGTATTGGGGTTGAGACAGGGGAGGGGGGGAGGACAGAAATACCTGTAGGCGAGAGATGATCGCGGAAGATAGAAAAAGTTGGGTTGCGGTCTCAAACGTGTGTTGTTGCGAAAAAAGTATACCTCAAATGCATTTCCGCTTTTCAGCGCCGGTAAGAAGGAGGTAGACCTTGGTCAAGATATATGCAGAGGAGGATTCTTTGTTGACTTTGCCTCTCTCGCTCTCCCAACATCTGTGCCGCAGTTTTTCAACTCTTATCGCCACAAGGGGATCGCTAGGGAAGAGTAGGATTTGCCTCCCCCCTCCCTCCCTCTCGGCAAATTTGTCCGGAGTAACTCCTTCACTTTCCCCTCTTCGCTCTTTTTGCGCGCACTGTAGTGATTCATCCCTCTTTTACGGGGAAAGAAATCATGAGCGCAAGAGCGCCGCATCCCTCCTCCTCCTCCTCCTTTCTCCCTTTCGCCCCATAATACTCCCGAGAGAGAGAGGAGGAGGACAGTATCTTTCTTCGCCCTCCAGTCTGTCTCCGGCGCCCGGCAAAGCGACTCCACAGATTTGGTCACGCAGATATGACTCACGATATTTCTGCGTCTGTCGGATAGTGGTGTGAATTATTAACGGGGGGTTTGAAAAGGAAGTTCCAAGATGTCCTGCTTCACGGTGAACAAGTTGGTGAGCGCGGTTGTGCCGCATCGAGGAGGAGGAGGAGGCCAGAGCCAGAGCCACCCATGCTCCCCCTACAAGCAGAAGAAGAAGTCAAAGTCGAGACAGTCTTCCCCATCGGTGCCAAGGGTGGAGATTGTCCAGGTGAGGAATTGACTTTCCTTACTTTAAAAGGCTTATTATTTTCAAAGCGAAAATATCTTTTTTCCCTTTTCGTAAGGAGCCTCCGCCGACTCCACTAGCGAACAACGGAGGAGGCTTGGTAGTGGCCATCCCTCATGCTCACCCGTCTCCCGCTCCCTCCCCGTTCCCTCCCCACTGCTATCTTCCGGCGGCGGCCTTCGCCGGTGGTGGAGGCGGAAGTGTGGTCTCTGTCGCCTCCTCCTCCGCCTCCCTCTCCTCCTCTCCGGCACCCAGGCACAACAATGCGATGGGATTCGCGGGCGTCGGAGGCTGCAGTCCCGTCCCGGTCAGGAGACAGCAGCAGCAGCACCTGCAGCACCTGCAGCATCAGGCGCCGCCGCAGATGGTTAACATTGTGCCGCCGCAGGCGCAGCAGGTAGGACTGAAAATAATCAAAAAACATGGTCTCTCCCAAATGAAGATACTTCGGGGGGGGAAAAGGAATAATTCCTTTTTCTGTGGCATGTTAGGGAAGCGACTGTCAGCGGGAGAGAGCTCTGATCAATTACGCTCTCTCGGCGGGAGAGGGAGAAGAAGATGCAATGCACTTTGGGAAACGTCATTTGCAGCGAGCGAGGAAGCAAAAATGCTCATTCCCCCTCTCTCCATTCGCTACGCGGGGGGGATCTCCCTCCCAAGGCTCACAATCCCTCATTAGTGGAGAGATCGAGAGGGGAAAGAAAACAGAAAGGCAGGGAAAACATTCCTGCTAGTTATGCTACAACAAGCCGCCTCATGTGATCGGGATCGGAAAGCAGCCTCCTGTCCTATTTCATCTCACAATATTTTCCCGCTGGCAAAAGAGGAAGAACATTATTTTCTCCCCTTTTTCCCCGGGCACATTGCTCTTAAATCTCTTTTGCGGCTGCCCGTCCGCGCCAGAAAGAGGAAGGAAGCAGAAGACCAATAATCGAAATCTGGACAGAGGCGGAAAATGGAAGTAAATGTTCCATTGTCCGTCATTCTTCCCGAGGTTTTTTTTGCCGGCAAGGAATTATTTTAACGCGACCTGATTCTCATCTTTTCCCATCGAAAAGAAAGACGGAAAAGAGAGAGCGTTCGCAAAAAAATCTCGGCTATAGGAAAGAAAGCGAAGGGGATTTTTTATGCTTCCAAAAACTGAGCAAGGGGATGGGGGAGTTATTAAAGACGGGAGAAAGAGAGAAAGGGTATAACTGCAAAAAGTTACGAGGAAGAGAAAGGGGGTTGGGAGCTTGCAGGAGGCAGCAGGGGAGGAAGAGGGGGATGGCGGCAGTGCTTTTTCGGTCAAGGAAAGGGGGGCATTCGCCAAGAATGTCTAGCGTTCATTTCCTGTCCCAAGTGAAGCCCTTTGCCTTTGTCGAAAGTCCGTCTTGGATGCTGTTTGCCCCTCTCCTTCTTTCCCCCGAGAGGAGGAAGGGAGAGTTTGCGTCGTCGTCGTCGTCCCATGATAAGGGACCTCTTTCACTTAGTGTCCCTGCTTGGCTTGCTTGGGGACCCCCTCCTCCCTTCTCTTCTGACCAATTTCTGACCACAGGGAAAGAGAGGGACGGGAAAGGAGATTGCCTCTTTTCCTTCCTCTCTTCTCTGTGTGTCCTCATTTGCCTGAAAGCCTCAGATAGCGGTGGGGGAGAAGAGAAGAAAGAGGGACAAAAAGAGACGTTTTCGCAAACTGATCTTGTCTTCTGTTGCTTTCTCGGGGGGGAAAGACAAACTTTTTTTTCGTCCTCTTTTCGCTCCGTCTCCCACTAACGATATCGGCGGCGGAGGTATAACAACAAGAAACAAGAGTAGAGGAAGGTTTTTTCGGGGCATCTTTCTCATGTTTTGGGGGAAACGGAGAGAAGTTTATTTTCGTATGCGAGTGAAGCGGGGAAATCTGGCATGTCTTTGTTGCAAGCAGATTCTCCGTCTCCTTCCTTTCCCTCCCTTCCCTCTACTCGACATTTCAAAACTTTTTTGCCCTTTCTCTGCCCCCCATCTCTTCCTTTGTCTTCTCCCTCTTCATCCAACAACCCCTCGTGTTCATCTTTGAAGAGTTTTTCCTCCCTAGGCTTGCCTATTTTCCTCCCTTTTTTCTCGGAGGGGAAAAGAAATAAGTTTTTTGGGGAAATCCCCTCTTTTCCCCTTCGCCTATATTTTTTGCCTTGCCATAAATTCGGGAATTCGTAGTGTGTTTGCAGCTGTGCTTGTAGTAGAAGCTCTTCAGACAATTTTCTTTCAACAGGAAGGCGACCTTCTACGCTTTCCCCGACTTTTTCGCAAAAAAAATTGCCTACACCTAATGTATTGGAAAGTGCGGCGGAGCAGAAGTTAAACTACTAGGTTTCGCTTTCGATGCAAATTGGAGAGGAGTTAAGGAACGAAATGGGGAAATGAGGGTGAGTGTGCCGCCCGTCCAAAAGTTGTCCGCGAGAAGAATTCGGGAAATGCAAGTTGGGGAGGAGGTGGGGACGGAAGGAAGAGTAATGAATGACGAAAGGAGAAAGGGAAATAGGGTGAAGTCGGTAGCTTTTGTCTAGAAGAGGAGGAGAAGGAGAGGACGAATTGACTGATGATAACGGAAGAGGAGGAAGCAAAGAGGTCGCCTCGCCCGAATTGCCACACATAGAAAGCAGGAAACTCAACAGCACACACAACCGGCTTTCCCCACGTAATGGAATACAACAATAATTCCCCCTTTTTTGCGATAGCCCCTTTTCCTGCCTTCTGGTGAGGGATGCTTTGGTGTGGGTGTAAGGGGAAGTATAAAGAGGACATTATCCCTCTTCTGGCTCTTAGGAAAGGGAGGGAAAGGGTCTTGCTGGAGCTGGTTGGCGGAAAAAAGAGCACCTTCTGGAGCTTGGGAGTTATTGTTATAGGAGGGAGAAACAGGAAACGCCCTTCCTGAACCGTTTTTTAGGGTCTGCTCTGCTGCCGCTGCGACGCGTAAAAAATGAGGACGACAGTCACATATGGCGCCAAGCCACGGCACTTTTTCTACAACTATGGAGTTTCCCAGTTGGCAATTTAAAAAAAATCACAATACGGCGCACGTGTGAATTTGGGAAATCGAGTTGTCGGGATCTGGGGTCGGCTACAGGGGGCTACACTTACAGTACCGCAGTACAGCATAGGGAAGCGCTGGAGGAAAAAGGGGGACCGTGAAAATACTGCAAATTGAGTTTTGCATCTGGAAAGGACAGGGATAGGGTAGAGAAGGGAGATCCGGCGTTTCGTCCTTATCTCATGAGTGGTTGTGGGAGGGGAGAAAGGCGGAAGCGGAAGAAGGGAAAACGGGGGGAAGCATAAAAAAGGCAAGTGTCCCCCTCTCCCCTTCCCCTCCTGTGTCTCCCATCTTTCTCGAAAAAAAGAGGAGGATAGCAGGCAACAGAATCGACCGTTAAAAAAGGGATATCTTTCTCCATAGTGCAGTAAAATCAACAAACTCTTCTGTGAAACCCATACCCGGTTATGTGAGGAAGAGGAGAGAGGAGGGGGATCCAAACTCGTTCTTTCTCTTTCCCCCTCCCTTATCCCCTTAGGAGGAGGAGGAGGAGGGTTGGATACCCCGGTTGAGGGTGGGGGTGGGAGGAGGGGGAGGAGGGAACGGCTAATCCCACTTTCGCGCCATAGGGAAGGGGGAGATGGAGGAGGAGGGTCCGAGAGAGGAGGAGCAAGACAGATTTATTATAAGTTTCGTCTGTTTGTTTTCTCTCTTTCCCCTTCCCCTGCTGCACATTCAATCTGCCGCCGCATCTCTTTCAGCTAGCCAGCGCCAGGTGTTTGAGCGGTAAACAAACGCAACATATTTTCTACGTTTTATTGCTGGCTCAATAAAACAAGAAAAGAAGCCTTTCTCTCTTGGTAACCGATGGGTAAAAAAATCTTCCTGCGATTTTTATCGTCCCCCAATGGCTCCGCGGCCTCCTAAAAATGGATGTGATGGGAGAGGGAGGGATATCGTCCTCTCCTCGCTCATTGCAGCTAAACGGCCGAAAATAGGAGGAGGGGGGGACATCTATTTCCCTCTTAAAAAGGAGTGCGATAAATCCGCTTTCTTCCGCTTCCGCGTTCCGAGGTATTCTTTGAGGGAAACTTTGGGACTCGATCGAAACTCCGTGGGGGGGGGAGGTCTACGGGGGACACGGGGGGGGGGACGACACGAGCATCTCCCCCTCCTTCTTCCCGGGGAAAAAAGTCGAGAGATAAGGAGATGGCTGCTGTCGTAAAAATCTGCATTTTGACAGCACTCTTCTTCTCTTCTTCCCTTCTACTCGACCCTCCTTAAAGAAGTGGCTCAATTTGCGTCGTCTTTTGACTCTTGGGCGCTTTGAAGTGGAATCTGAACGATTTCCCCTCCTTTTCATTCGTCAAGGCTGTTTGCGGCTATACATCGCAACTTCAAACTTCGCTCGACAAATACGAAATTGTGCATTTCTGAATCCCGGATGAGAGGAGCTCTCATATCTCTCTGGTGACTAGGTTTCAAAACCTGCAAGTGGGAGAGAGAGAGAAGAGCTTAATTCAATTTCTCCCAAGAGACGCGAGGAAAAAAGAGAGAAACTGCAAAACAGACCCGGAACAATATCTGACGGATCTGACGCTCCAGCTTCAATATCCCGAATTGATTCATTACCATAAAGGCGTCATAAAACTAAGCCCCCCCCTCCCCCCAGGATATGTCCTTTTCCCGCGCCGCCCCCTGCATGGCCAACCAACTTTCCAGATATTGTGGCGTGGGTCTGGGGAAATAATAAAAATATCCCCCCTTTCGGGTCACGCCGACGCATATTTGGCACTTTTTTTCGTTTCCTTTTCATTTCGGGATGGGCGGGAGGGCGCTATGGGCACGACGCTTGCCAAACCCGGAAGCATTTAAGGGCGGAGAGAGAAACACCCCCGCCGCCGCAGCCACCCTTTCCCTTTTCCGGATTTGCCAGGAAATAAAAGACGGGGAATAGGGGAAGGAAGGGTGGGGGAATTCTCACAAAGGCGTTTTCTTCCTCCCCCTCATTTAGATTCACCCCCTTTCCTTTTCTTCCTTTCCTTTCTTTTTCCGTGCGCTGATCGCTCTTTCTCCTTCCCCCTTCCCTTTCTGCCAGTCCTCCAACCTCATTGAAATTCCGCCCAAGTCATGAAAGTCATATATCTCAGGGGCGCAGCTTGGGGAGTGGGCGTGGGGAAAGTGGGAATGGGAGAGCCACACAACCAACCCCCTCCTCCCCTCACATGCAACCCCCTACCAGACCCCTCAAAAATGTATCCCCCTCTCGATCTCAAGGGAGGAATGGAGGAGAGAATTGGTCTCACTTCTCTTTTCCCGGACGGCGAAAGGAACTCCTAACCTAACTCCATTATCTGAAAATTAAGTGAGCAGCCTACTCATATGTGTCCGTTTTCTTTAATTTCATTTTCTGAGGAAAAGAAGAGAAAAGAAAATTGGGAGATAAGTTTTTCCTTTTCCTCTTTCAGTGGAAATCTGGGATCCGGGCCATTTTTCACGGAGAATAGATAAGGGGGAAGGGGGCAGAAAGTTTGGACGTGGAAACTGGGGGAAAGGATGGAAGGGGTGACTTGGCTCCATTGTCCAAAAATCCGCTTACTTCGCGCTCATGATCGTATCCTGTCTTCTTCCTTCGCGCCAAAAAAGGGGGATGGAGGGGAAAACGATGATTCAGCTTTCTGACTGACGTTTCGGGAAAAGAAAGGGGAAAATGGGGATGATGATGAGAGCGTAAGTCCGCCCACCTTACATTAATGGAAATTTGCCGTAATGGAAAGTTGGAAAAAGATAATGAAGATTGATAGAGTTTTTGTTTGTGGGAGCTTCAAATATGTTTTTTTCATTTCAGGCGATTTGCTCGCTGCAGCTTGAGGCTGAGGACCTGAGATGCCGCGTGAGGAAGACAGAGTCAGAGAGAGACTACTTCGAGTCGGCCCTCAACAGGATGCAGGCTTGAAGAATATTTTTTAAACAATTATATTGTTACACAAATCATGTTGTGATTTTTTTTCAGTTGGAGAAGCTTCGTCTGCTTCAGTCCCGGGACGAGCAGCTTGAGTCCCAGTCGTGCCGCTACGAGGAGCGTCTGGTGGAGCTGCACTCGGTGATCGCCGAGCTGACCAGGCAGCTGGAGCAGAGGGAGGCGGATAGGATCCAGGAGGAGGAGGAGGAGGAAGTAGACGAGGTGACCACGGTGGAGGAGGAACAGGAAGTTGAAGCTGCCGAGGCTGTTGCTGCGACGGAGCTGGACTCCAGGACCAGCACCGACATCCTAGACGCGGAGGCGGTGGAGGCGGGGAAGAGGATGATGGAGGAGGAGGAGGAAGAGACTGAGAAGTTTGCGGACAACAATAGTAATCGCCGTCGACGGTCAATACCTTCCAAGGGGAGATCTCCCTCCCAGCGTAGACAGCAGCCCTCCTTCGCAGACCTCTCCTTCCTTCGTCTGACGGCGGCGGGGATGGTGGGCGCATCGGAGGAGGAAGAAGACGAGGAGGAGGAGGAGCTGGAGGAGGAAGAGGAGGACGGGGAACGGCTCAGCGTCAGCCCTTCGAGCGCAGACGCAAGCGGAAGCTTCCAGGTGAGGGAAAGTTTGCAGCCAATAAATATGCAGAAACTCTGAAAAGGATAGAAACGTCAATGACGTCAAAAAATTAGAGGAATTAAATCCGAGAATCCAGCCTATAAATTTAATTTTCGTCGACGTATGGCAAAAGGAGGTGTTGTTACTCTTCGTTTTCTCCAGGCCCTGGCCCTTCAGGAGGAGCTGTCTGACGCGAAGGAGCGCAACCTTCGTCTTCAGGCTCGGCTGCAGCGGAAGGAGAGCGAGCTGGAGGAGGCGAGGGCGGCGGCGGAGGCGGCGGAGGGAGAGAGGGAGAGGCTCAGGGGGAGGATTAGGGAGATGGAGGAGGAGGGAAAGGCAGAGAAGACGGACAAGGGCGTGGCGGAAAGTCATTTAGATGATCAGAACCAGGTGGGAAATTGGACTGCTGAACGTAGAACTACTTTAATTAGCAATTTATGTCGGGAAAATATTTCATTAGGTGTCCTCCTTGGGTGAGCTCGGCTCCCTGGTTCCCATCCCAGACCCCGATGAAGGAGGAGGAGACGACTTTGTTGGAGGAGGGCCCTCCACTGCTCTGGTGGCCAGGAAGCTCCGCGAATTGGAACTGGAGCTGGAGCGGGTAGGGAGCAGAGCGGAAAATCTCAGGGCTCAGGTAATTGGCGTTTCGCAGACATAAAATCCGCTTTCATACTATAAGTTTGGTTTCCCTATCTTTTCAGAATGATATCCTCTCTTTGACTTTGTCCGAGTCCAAGTGCGCCTGCGAAGACCTGACGGTGGCCATCGGGAGGTACGAGTCCAACCACACCGCACACCAGCTGGCGGCTCAGTGCACCGACCAATTGGTGAGTATTATTCTTTTTTAAAAAAAATCTGTTTTCCCCCATACTGATAGCATACCTGTTAGGTGGCGACGTTGGAGGTCCTGCTGTCATTGTCGGAGGCATCCTGCTTGCCGGAGGGCTCTCCGCGGCGGAATAAGCGGGCGGCCGCTGCGGCAGAGGCATCTGCGCG
>JAAUXU010161029.1_pt1 | contig 21031 bp, 24 predicted proteins | sample 7278151 | NCBI WGS metagenome assembly JAAUXU01 (sample SAMN14350113, study PRJNA611818) | marine sediment metagenome | isolation source: surface marine sediment (1.8m) | place: French Polynesia: Moorea | collected 2018-08 | reverse complement strand
CTATCTATGACCTATGTAGTAGATGCAACATTTGGCCTCGATTTTGGCCTCAAAACGGCCTCGAAATGCAACTTTGCATAGCCTATGTCCTTCTTGTTGACCCAAAGGTCTCGCATGCCAAAAATGAGCCAGATCCGTGAAGAACTGAGGGCGCCAGAGGGGCACATACATACATACATACATACCCGAACAGCTTTATTTATATAGATGTACATGCGATTTGTGAGTCTACTGCACAGTTCTCTATTTGTTCCCCATTCATCTCTTCCTCATTGCACCAGTCAGCCATTTGCTGGCCCCAACGAGAGGCTTCACTCATTTTCCTATGGTTTTTGGAAGCTTATACTCAGTATGGAATAAACTGGCATATGCAAGGCTGCCCGTCAGAATCGACGTCATTCCGCAATAAGTGTCATTTTGCCGCAGAGCGAAAATGAACAGATCTTTTTTGCATTAAGTTTGTGCTGGATAATGCATCAGTTTATCCCTGTCAGTATGCCATTTTTTAGCTTCTTTTGCCCAATTTTCACACCGCACACAAGATGACATGTGTTGTGGTTCAAATACTCTATGAGCAATACCAGCTTTACCAAACCTGCATGTTGTGGGATTTTTTGCGGACGCAGAAGGAGTCACAGAATCGAGGACCTTTCTTGGACACGAAATCCAAAGATTTGAGAATAGAAAAGATAGAAAAACCATCTTTGCTGGCACCCTTCATGCAGCAGATGCATGATGCAATGTCAGTGCCAGAGCCTCTAAATCCATGGCTGTGACTTTTCAAAGGAGAAGTGGAACAAGTTCCTGCTGAGACAAGGAAGCAGTCGACTATAGATATGTGGCTCAAAAAGTTATAGCACACAACATTTATAGAGTGTGTGCAGTGAGCTTGTAATCAATAGAATATGATTTAGATAGGCAAAGTCGGTTATAACGTCATTCTGGAAGGTATGTCAATTTTGCCTCTGATGAAGGGTGACGTCCACCCTTCATTGGCGATGATCCTCTGCAGCCTTATGCGGACAGATCGGCAGCAGTGTAGGATATTGTTGGTGCCCAGCTTGCGCCAGACGGCGTTGACCCGGCGTTTGAGGATGGGGATGCTTGGTGCATTGGTCCTGCACGCTACTGCAGCCACTGAACCCCAGATGGAGAAATCGAGCAGTGAGAGACCTGGCGACTTTGGTGGACAAACTGTCTTCTCTCCTGGCACATGTGGTTTTCGACCAGTGTTGCCATGTGTGCTGTTGCTTCGTCTTGTTGAAAGACCCACATTCCCGGAGCAAAGTTTTGCGTCGATCCAGGGCCACACTTTTTTTTAAACCCAGAAAATTGCAAAATCCAGCGCCAAAAAACTGTGATCGCTTGTGTTGGCCAGCCCTGAAGTAGAAAACTTCTTTCTCTATAACAGCACCCTTATCCACTTTTTGGACGAGAACAATGTCCATCACCAGCTGCTACTACTGTGGTTGTAAGTTTCGGTGCACTTTCCAGATATTCACCATAGCTCTAATTCAAGAACCTACTGACAAGCATGAACTTCGATGGGAAGGCAAGAGACCGTTGAACATCGCATTTGCCTCGAAAAACGGACAGGTACCTGTTCTTCCGTGAAATTATCATTCCACCTCAGCTTTTTCTCTTCATCTAGATCTACGGTGCATTCTTTTTTATTCTCGTCCACCTGCAGAGAAGACACTCCTTCCAAGCAAAAAGACAGCTCCAAATTTGTCGCCTGAGGCCCATGCAGACAGAGGCACCTTTGTGCGTAAGCCTCGATGCTGCTTACTGTTGGTCGACACTGAAGAGGTTTTTCAAGGCCTTGAAGTCCAGGAGACGAGGAAAGTTTGAGTCGGGCAGCTGGTCGTTTTATAAGGAAACCATGTGACAACCCCAGACTTATTACTGAATTCCTCAAGAAGAAGAGAGTCCAGATGTTTAAGCACCCATCCTATACAGCTCAGATCTTGTCCTCGTAAGCTTCTTGTTTTCCAATGTGAGCAATACTCTCTCTAGCACTCAAGTTGACAAGAGCGTCAAAGCCATTTGGGAGAAGTCCAGCAAGCACCCTCCAATGAGGACTTCGCCAAGGACTTTTGTCTGCTTGCAGGACCTTCTGCACTTCAACTTGATGGCGGTCATATCAAAAATGATGTAACAAAGTGCTTTGTATGATCATTCATTAATGACTTAATTATAGCTGCGCATTTTCGCTTTGCTTGCACGTATCTGTCGTTGTTTCTGAATGACGGACAGAAGAATTTTGAATTTTGCCAAGAAATTGGCCCTTATATATGTTGCATACATATCATGCCATTGTTACAGTTGTTGATCCTTTGCAGAATCAGCAGTTGGCTTAATGGGTTAAAGCATCTAAACTAGAAGCATCGGCTGGGCTTGCTCTCTCTATATATACGTTTCTTCCCGTTGTAGGGCGCATGCAGACTCACTCAAACCCAGTAGCTCCATCACGTGCGTATGGGATAGACATGGAATATGTATCGGAATGACGGAGATCGCAGGGCTTACCTTGAAGATTACGGTCTCCTTGGTATGCTTCAGATCCGCAAACTCACCCTGGCCCTCCCTTTGAACGTACATGTCTGCACTTTCGTCCACCTGATATTTGGTTGAAATGAATGAAGTCATAACGTAAGTAGTTGCTCTGGTGCAACAAACGCATCCCAAACAGAATCCGTCAGTATCTATTAGAGTGGTCTCTAAAAATTGACAGTCTGACTTTTGAAACTGACACCCCCTGAAGGGGATGACACTGGTCATGAGAAACTTTGGCCAGCTCCTCGGCAGCTAAGCCCTACAGGGTGAAAACTGTCCATGTTAACAGGGTGCTTCTATAGCTGTGTGCAGAGGATGAAAGGGCTTCACAATGGAATTTTATTATACTAGGGGTTCACAACAAACAACTTTTGTTAAATAAACTTTTTCACTTACAGACTTAACAGTTAAAGTTTTATTTAAGAGGCAGGTGCGCTCCATTGCTGTTTAAAAAAGAAGTGAGACTCCTTGCCACCTTTGAGTCACAGGGCCCAGCTGCCAACAAATGCCAGCAAGAAGTAGTTCACTTTAATAGGTGCTCCAACAGTTCATCACAAACATGCTGAACATGCTACTGCTTAATTTTGTAACCTTACTTGAGACTAAGGATGCCCAAACAGTGGGAGGGAGGGTTAGAGGAATTCATTGAGTACCATTATTTAGCAAAACTTTAACTTTGTTAACAAAAGATGTTTATTGTGGACCCTTACTTTCATGAAATATTATTTTAAAGCTGTTTTGTCCTCTGCACATGGCTACAGAAGCACCCTGTTGACATGGACAGTTTTGACCCTGTAGGGCTTAGCTGCTGAGGAGCCGGCCAAAACTATTTCACTAGCAGAATTTCTCATGACCAGTATCATCCCTTCAGAGGGTGCCAGTTTTAAAAATCAGACTTTCAATTTTTAGAGACCACTCTAGTATCCATGTACGCCATGACATAACGTTACCAGTGTGATCTTATTCCCTGCGGTATTTTGGAACGCTACCTCGGGGAACCACAACCTCGCCCGGTCGGTGGAGGAGAACTTGTTCAGGGCAGTCCGGTTCTTGAGGTTGTGATAGAGCAACCTGAAGATATGCAAGCACCTCATGAGCTCCGAACCTACGCATCATTGTATTTTTGTACCTCGAGTCGTACCACTCCATGCAAAGCACGAAGTCTATGGTAAGCGTCAGTGCTTTGACGTCGACACCCGAGTAAGAGTTTACGTCGATCTCCAGGTGAACTGTCCGTGGCGTGTCATCATTGCGAGGAGGAGGCGCAGACGAGCCCCGGTAGCCCTCTGGAAACGCGATCACATGGCACGAGACCTCGTCACTCCCGTCCAAACAATTCTGGGAGTTATCACATCGCTTTGGCAATAAATAACAGAGATACGCATTAGATTAATGAAGTATGAGTGCGATACTTGAAAATCTGAGGAAAGACTGAACTGATGCATAGAAACATACGGCAAGTGCCTTTCCAATCCTGATTTTTCTCTAGAGGGCATGAAATAACCTGCTCAATGTCCACGCACTCCCCATTGTCACAAGTGAACTGCCCCTCTGTACAAACGGTGAGCGTGAGGTTTTCCTGTTGATATTGCCCGTCGTTGTTGCACACGTCGCCCCTGATGTTCCAGAGCTGCCGGCCCACGGGGTAAACCTTGGGGGAGTTGAAGGTATGAATGCCCACGCTTTTGTTGTTCATGATTGAACGCAGCACCCAATTCCCATCCTCCTCATGATACTAAAGAAGACGAAGGGTTTAATATACGCGCGTACGTAGTACGTCAAATGCATATCAAATTTGCTCGCTACCCGTCCTAGGATGACATCTTTTCCGTCGATCTCCCATGTTATGGACGACCGGAAATGTCCTTTGAAGATGGGTTTGCCATTATTTCGATCGACCGTAAGGGTATACCTACGACAGTTCAGATGTTTACTTTCCAGTGCACATCAGTGTACAGTACGACATGTATCCTCAACAATGCAGCTGTTCATGCATCATTACACTCTTACTTGGTATCGAAGGCAGAGTTGTGGCAAGAGAGCCCTCTGAGGGTAAGCTGGGGCATGGCGAAAAAGTGACAGGCCACGCAGGCCTTTGTCCTGGCGTTACATGGCATGTCATTCCATCTAATGGGTAGATAGTGGCGAACAATGTGGGTACGTAAGCTCCAGGATCCGTCGCGCGCTTATGTAGAACCGACTTAGTGTGAATGGGGTGCGTCCGAATTGGTGGCAGTTATGCTTTTCACATACGTGCCAGTAGGAGTGACGCACCCTGTATTCGTACGCACAAGGTCACCTTGTACTCTCTCCAATTTCGGCGCAGTTCTCGAGGGTCCCTCCGTTTGGCTCTCCCCTTTTCCAAAATCTCCTTGCCTCCTCCGGCATCTCCACCAGCACGGGTTCCCTTTTCGGGCTGTTGAGGGAAAGAATGGTGGAGGCCAGGTACAGGTTGGCGTCCACAAACGTGCCCTCGAGCCCCATGTCGGACCAGCCCAGTGAAAACCGTGAGCAGTGCTGCGACACCCAGAAGCTTGTAATACTTTTGCTGACGGTACCACACTTTTCAGTGTTAGCTAACTGTATCTACGGCTATCTACGTACTTATGCTGAAGGAATTTTAACGTGTATTACATCATAGATTACCTTGTTTTTAAAGTACCATTCAGTGGCGTTGATGAGCTCCTCCTGCTGATGCGAGTTGTACGGCGCCGCCATGGACCCTCCCAGGCTGCGGCAGAGCTTCCAACTTTGTATATAATCGCGCAACTCGGGAAAAATCACTAAAGTGTCCGCCTTCTCTTGACAAACATCCTGCAGGCTCGTCGAGCGTTCCTTGACCTGAATGGCGCGCAAGCTGCTGAAGGCCATCAGCGCATACATGTAAAGCCTCTTGACTGGTAACTGACCTCTCTGAACAGCCACCTCGCCTCCCCCCAATCTAGGAGGTCTGCGCCCTGTCCTTCAGCGTGGCATTCAGTGAATTCTTTTAGCTCTTGTAGACTTAGTCGTCTCGACCAGATGTTCACATCGGTGACCTCTCCAGAGAAGAAGCCCTCGCATGTGTGCGAGACATCATTGGAGGTCATGACGCTGTCGGGACACAGCTGACTGATTCCTGTGCCCAGCATCAGCGTTCCGGGAACTGACACATCCAGTATGAAAGTATCAATGATTAAACCTCTAAGTACTATGGGTGAGTGGTTAACTAAAACCGAACCGATAACCGTATTAGTTCTAATAACCGACAACCGAACCAACCTTTTTATTAACCGCAGTTATTGGAGTTTGGTCAATATACAGTGCTTGGCGTAAGAAATGTTGTTTGGTATATATCGATATTATATGCTGACTGGGGATGGTTCTGAGTGGAATTTCAACATGTACTTGCTTGTTCAGACACTGTGGCACAACTTTTAGTACACAAGTTCATAGGTACGAATGTTTGTTAATGCACTAGCGCACTTTAAGTGTGACGTGTCGACAAGAGGGCTGTGCGGGATGCTGCCGAATTTTGTCTTTTTTGACCACCAAATGAAAGTGAAAGTGATTGAAATTTTTGGGGAGGTTTAGGGGGCTATGCCCCCCAAACCTCCCCAAAAATTGGCTTGGGGGCTGCCTAAGTCATGAAAACGTCACGTTTGAAAGGCCTTGAAAGGTTGAGAGACATTCTGCAACTTGTATTCACAACACACAGCTCCATTGCTCAAAAAATCGCTCCAAGAATTGCTCCAAGATTTGAAGATGGCCACAAGCAGGTCAAAGACATTATTGAAGACTGACCTCATGACATGGCGAAATGAGGCCATCTCTCACGCCTTCGCTCGCAATTTCACAACAGCCGACAATGGCCATGTCTTCGATATCACTCAGAGGCAGGTGCAGTGTCTTCAGAGGCAGTGGTTCGACACGGGTGATCTCATGGTGCCTAAGCCCAGCCGCTCCCGTACTGCGGAAAGGGTGAACGTGACCCACTCCTTCAGAAAGAAGGTGGCCAGAAATCTTGTTTGAACTGCTGCACACCTCAGCAGGGAGGGGCATGTCTCCAGAAGGACTGGAGGACGGGTCCTCAAGGACCTTGGTCTCCGCTCAAGCGCATGCGAACGGCGGCAAAAACTAAAGCCCAGAAGCGATTCGACCAGGCGAGGAGGCTCCTCAGAAGATTCTGCGACAGTGTCGGACCTCGGATCTTCCTAGATGAGGCACAGCTTCAGCTCAATCCCTACTTGAACTCAACGAAGGATCTGTGCCTGATCTCAACCCCCTTGATTACATGGCATGGGATCCCCTTTGTCATGCCATGTGTGGTAGGCTAATGGGGTGCCAAGGCTGCGCATACTGGAGCGAAGGATCTGGGAGCAGTGGCAGGAGCTCTTCACTCCAGAGAAGGTCCGCGAGTGCTCCTCCTTCTTCTGCAGAAGGCTGCAGAGGGTCGTGGACAATGGTAAATTGAAGGTCGCCGCCACAACTGTTGACTGTGCGCACCTCTGGTCCAGACAGGAGCAGCACAGTAGTAGCCGTGGCGATGTCATCAGTGTCTACTACGGCAGAACAGAGACCACCGTCTAGTCACTCACCGTGTTGAGCTCCACCCCTTTTTTTTCGTTTAAATGTTTGTTGTTCATCCTTCCTTGTTCCGTTCCGTTCTGTTCTGTTTTCTTTGTTGTCTTTTCCCGCATTAAATGCATTGCCCAGTGCCGTCAGCACAGAATGTCTCTCAACCTTTCAAGGCCTTTCAAGCATGACATTTTTGTGACCGGGGGGGGGCGATGTCCCCCAAGATGGGGGGGGGCATGGGGGGCCTGAGCCTCCCTGAAAATTTTCAGCCACTTTCCCTTTCATTTGGTGGTCAAAAAGGGCAAAATTTGGCAGCATCTGGCACAGTCCTCTTGTCAACACATCACACTTAAAGTGCTCTAGTATCACAATAGACATTCAAAACTTGCCAAAACTGCAGGATCTCATGTCCCACATTCTTGGTCACACATTCCACGGCAAAATTCAACCTTACAATTATCTCATTAAGCCTATGGTATCGATATGTACCAAGTACATGTATGTAGTCCCCATAGCCTGACAGACAGACAAACACTAACACACATTATACATATGGCAGGGGGTCCAGCTTTTGACCTGGACCGAGTCAAAAGTATCAGGAAGAGACAGGTTCATGTGGCTCATGCAGGCAGACAGACACACAGACAGACCGACTCCATAAAGTCCTCGCACTTTTTATATTAGAAGAAGAGAGAATAAGAATATATCTTGAGTATAGTAATCTATGCATGAGAAGAATATAGAATTATTTATTCCTTTTTTGTCCCGTGTTTGATTGCAAGGGATTCATGCAGACACAGCAGCCGTGTGCTCACAGGATGACAGTAACCCTTATTTTGTCCATTACTTTTAGTAGCCTGATAACTAAGGTTCTCCAAATTATGCTAATAAACTTTTTAAGCATAATGAGGCCTTTAGAGCATAATCTAGCATAACAGACCTTTAAAGCATAATTTGCATAATGTAATGTCAATTACCCCTTTTGCAAGTTAAGCCCCTTTCTCTAATTTTTTTTCTGGTCACTTGCACCTCAACTCAACAGGCCACATTTCAAAACATTCCAAAATTGCCATTAAAGGTTGCTCCCTTCTCCTCTCCCAGCTAAGCAGGCACAAAGGAGAACAAAAAGGAGAGCTAGCTGGCTTGAGCTGATGCTGAGAACTGTCAGCTGTCAAAACAAATCATTCCAAAACTCCCCAAGCACCCTCATCATGCCCAAGGACATCACTCCTGAGGTGCTCATCGAGGAGCTTAGTGGGGCCAAGTTCTGGAGTTACATCCCAGGGAGTAAGCACTTGCTGTGCAAGATCTGCAGCTTTAGTGGCAAGGTGAACAAGAAGTCTGTCCTTGTGATGCACACCCAGAGCAAGAAGCACCAGAACAATGCAAAGCTGCATGAGACTGGGGACAGAGCTAACCAGAGGATGCTCAACCTCACCTCCACCATCAACAGGGATGACACCTTCACCTCCAACCTCATGAAGGCCCTCATGTCCTACAACACCCCATTTTATAAGTTTGAGCAGGAGGAGCTGAAAAACTTTCTTGTGAAATACACCAAGAAGACCATCCCAAGTTCTATCACCTCGACAAGATCGATGGAAAAGCTGGTGGGCAGGTTCTTGTTTGTGGCCATGGGTGAGAGTCCTGACTCACTTGGGAGGCCCATGTGCATGGTCCTGGCTGGACCTCTGGATGGGGAGTTCCTGGAGAGGCCCTACCTCATTGACCTGATCAACTTGGGTGCCACCAACAACAATACTGTCCAGCAGTGAGTCAACTCTGCCTTGTTCAAACTCCTTGGTGATGACCTCAACTATGAGCTGGTGAGACTCTTCAACACAGATGGTGCCCCCTACTGTGTGAAGGCTGGCAAGTGCCTTAAGGCCCTCTACCCCAACATGATACACTGCTTGTGTCTTGCCCATGGCCTCAACCATGTTGCAGAACTGGTCAGGTATTCCTTTGCCAAGGTTGACAACCTCATCTCAGAAGTCAAGAAGATCTTTGTTAAGTGTGCTCACAGGAGAGCCAAGTTTGCTGCTTCCTGCCCAGTTCCCTTGCCTCCTGAGCCTGTCCTGATGAGATAGGGGACTTGGCTTGAAGCAGCCTTTTACCACTGTGAAAACTACGTCACCATGAAAGAGTTTGTCCAGGGCTTGTCTGACAAAAGTAGGCCCATTGAGGTCACCAAGGAACTCTATGGACCAAGGACTCTGCATTGCACAACAATCTCACATTCATCAAGGTGAAGTTCAAGGTGCTGAAACAGAGCACCACTAAGCTTGAGGAGAGACTGCCCCTGAGGGAGGCCTTGGGCATCATTGAGGATGTCAAGAAGAGTCTCACGATCCCCAAGTATGCTGGGAAACTGGAAGACATCCTCAACAAGAACCCCGGATTCAAGAAGATGGTCCAGATTGGTGCAGGTTGGGCTGGAGAGGAAGTTGAAGGAATAGAAGAGGATCCTAACATCATTGCCAACTTCAGCTGTGCCTCTGTGATGAGAGTAGATTGTGAGAGGTCATTTTCCCTCTTCAAGGACCTATTCTCCAGCAAGACCAACCTCACGGACCAGCCTCACAGAGGCCCACCTGAGGGACCAGATGATTGTGCAGTGGAACAGGGCCTTGCTATAGTGTAAAAGTAAAGAGTAAGGCCAAAATACAGAAGCAGATATGCTGATTGCACCAAAATCAATATTAGCATAATTTGTAGCATAATCCACTCATTCTTTTGCACATTTTAGAGCATAATCAGCCCTGTTTTTAAGTATAATTTGGAGAGCTCTACTGATAACCGATATTCGTACCGTTACTGTGGTTAATGACCCACCAGTTAACCAATAACCGCAGTTTCGGTTAATAGCCATAACCGCTCACCCTTCGTAAACACCTATACATTGTCGCAGTCACTATCAACGCAGACTCACTTGATAACTCCTCTAGTCCGTAATCGTGTCGTCCACTGGTGATAACTTTGCCGTCCAGCACCATCTGGAAGCTGCCGGTCTTGTAGTCATAGGTGAAGCAACAATGGTACCACTGCATCAACTCCACCTGGATGTTGGAGTGGGCCACGAACACGTTGTGGAGCATGACGATCGGACCACTGTCGACCCACACTTTGCATGGACGGAGGTTACATGTATTACGGCCTACCCAAGTTGTGCCGGTACCCTGGTGCTTACTTATTCTGAGCTCACAACAAATGTCCGTGCCCACAGCCTGGTACTCCAGGATGTTGATCCAGTAGATGGTGGGCAGAAAACGATAGATCTTCAAACGGTGGCAAACTGTCAAGGCGGTTACATCTTCATTGGACGTCATAGGGGGATTCACTAAACGCCCCTGAGAGGTCCACTCGCTGCCCTCAGCGCTGAATTCAACAACTTTCATACCTAATTTTATGAACGTTGTAGATTCTGCGCACATCCGTATGCAAGCATAATATACGTACGGCACATGCGCACACACATATATTGTACTAATACGTGTATCAATCTAACCTGTCGGCGTTCCAATGAGCAATCCAGAGATTAGTAGTCTAAGTGCGCTCTTCATTTCTTGCCTATACCTATGTTCACTGGTGCAAGAACAAGTTCCTGACTGTGTCCTCCTCTATATTTTGAACAGACTGTCAGACTGGGTCAGTTCCGGGTCAGCCCTTCCAGCAAGTCCCTGCGTCCGTTTGACACCTTACTTCCACCCTCATGGGCTTCACCTCCATGGGACCCCTCACCACCGCGCCAAGTTTAACCGGAACTTTTCCGCACTGGGCAGATAATGGAACTTCTCAGACGCCCATATGTGCTGTTGGACTGTTGGCTGAGCATGAGTACGCCAACAGTTTGCTATTTTTACATTATAGAAGCCATTGCTGTCTTCGTTAAGCCTGAGAAGAGACTGATAAGCTATTGACATCCTGCTGTGTATGTGAGGTACCTGGAAAGAATAATGGATACGTAATGGGTTCTCGAGTGAGCAATTTTAAGGCACAGTTGCCTGTCTCGTACGAAATTGGCCAAAAATATTTTGCAACCTCATTTTAACAGCTTTGGCCAACAGTGTGATGTTAAACGGGTGTAGTACTCATAGTTCCAAAGCAAAAAGAAATACCATTAATTTTCGGCTTTTATATTGCATGTCAATGGCATTGTAGCCGCGACACCTGTAAGAAGGTTCTCATTTCGTCACAATTACATACTGCAGCAGGTCGCCTGGAGTGGGGACGATACTACAGAGCATTTGTCGCATCATGTAATTAATATAATTGTTGTCAATGCAATACTTGCATCATTAATGGCACAGTTCAATGGGCAGGATCGATCTGGAGCATCCCATCTGGGTCATGATGTCTGTCACTTTGAAAAGGACAAGACTAAGTCCTTGCTGCCTTTACGGACTTGACCATTACTCAGGCACCACATTTTGGACAAAAATCCTTGTTCGTGGAAGCAAAAAATCGTAGCATTCACGCCAGTTCCTCTTACATTATTCATCGCATTCTAAAGTGTAACAATGTACTAAGTGAGGCCTTGCATAGCAGACTACTATTTCCATTAGGCTTTAATCCTGAATAGGGATATGGGGACATATACTAGGGCGTTCTGCTCAATGCGACTGTTGGCCTATAGCAGGACCAGCAAGCTACAGTATAACTATGCAATGTGGACAATACAATCACCATCACGATGTTCCATATTTCAGAACAAAACCAATAGCTATTCAAAGACGATGAAAATGTTTTCAGAAAATTTAGTTTGGGAAAAAAATACATACAGATGCGCTATCTTTATTTCAGATGGACCTTTTCTATGTTCTTATTCAGGTACACGGGACTACAGAAATTACCACTGTCCAGGAAGGTTCTGCCAGATAAAACAATCCTGGCATCGAGAGGGGTTTTCAGAGGAAATCTTTGAGGCTGGAATGTAAAGATACTTCTGAACTGCCTTGTTGAGAAAGGGAAGGACTGGGTCCACTGATCTTCCACCAATCCTGAACTTCTTTGCTATACTTTTGGCTCTGATCAGAGGTTGTCCCTTATAAGTAGTGCTTCATCTCAGTTCTGATTAGATATGCATTTTCTCTATTTTGTGAGTCCCTTTTAAAAGCTTTTGAAGTCTTCTTTTTAGGCCTTTTAAGCCTTCACTTTTTTGTCACCCGTAACAACCCGAAGGTTATACTGGTAGACATCGACGTCGACTTGATGTTTCGATGGCCTCCATGATGGCGATGGTCCGAGACACATCGGTGTGAGACAGTGGTGGTGGTAAAAAATCTTATGCTACATCTCTCTACAGAAATGAAAACTTATTTCCTTTTTTCTGGGCATTTTTCAAATACAAACTTCTTTGTCTCAGTGGTTGTTGAAGCCCAGGACGCAAAAAACCCACAAATCAAGCACCACCCGCTGTTTTGTGGTATTTTTCGGATGCCAACTGCTTGAGTTGCAATTCAGCACTGGTCAGTAACTTATCTAGTTTCTGAAGTAACACAAAGCAGTAGACTTGTGAAAAGTGGCACATTGTAAGATTTGACTCTGACTCTTTACTTGTCCATGTCGACTCCTCCAACTTAGTGCTCGGGGTACCGAGTCATCTCATTGAAGTTGACTTTTACTTGACTGAAGGACCCTAACAGGAAGGAAAGGGCCTCATTTAATGTAAAATGTTACATATATAGGAGCTTCAGGTTCTTCTAACAGAATGCATTAACTGTTCATGCCCCAAGTTAATATCAAACCTTTTGGCCTTGCTCCTGGGCAAGATCATCAAATTTGTGACCATCTCTCCATCTGACTTTGCAGGCCTTTTTTGCAGTGTGCCACGCACTGCCTGGAAGTCTCCTGCTACTGACCTCAAGGTCAGTAGATGAACAACTTCATTACCAAGGCATTTCATCAGGTTTCGTGCAAGGGTGGTGAGAGACATCACACAAGATGGAGGGGATACATTGACACAATCCGTAAAACCATTTTGTTCTCTGATGCAAGAGAGCAAATACAGATTACCCTCTTTCAACTTTAAAAACTATCATGGCCTTGGTTGAAGCACTCAAAAGCTGTAACTTACTGCTACCGAAGTGGGAATACCCTACTCTGCTCTACCCAACGTTGAGTTCAAATAGTGACACTTTTGCAAACTAATTTTTTTTTAATTTGAAGGGAAAAAAATCCTGGCTACTGTTTTTCTCACACACTGTATATGCATATATCTTAATAACCCGAAAAGTGCTCCGCTAATTATGCACAATCAATGTATAACGCGGTACGCCGGTAATTGAAATAGTACACGTAGGATGATAAAAGGTTTTTCGATATTATTGATAAGTTTGCAGGTGCCTCGAAACTACCACAACAAAATTACAATTCTTCTGAGGCAGGATACACGTAAGTTGCCACTCATGGACACATTAGAGGAGTTGCACATCTGACAATTAATTATTACACGTCGGATTTTTATGCAGAGGCAATAGCAATTTTCTGGAGAGTTGATACTTCTTCCAATCCTTCTTCATGCAAACATTTTGTGATGTCACAAGACAAGTCAGGCGACAGAAGAAAAATGAACAAGTGAAATTTTTGAATTACTGGGGATCTAATTTTTGCATAAATTTTTTATCTCGATCAACCAGCTGTATGCTTACGCACTAGCACTTGCAGCATGAATATTACACCATTGGTGTCTTCTGTACCGCGCTCTCAATGGTAAGTGTCTTGCATAGCGTACAAAATCTGTGTGTGTGTGTGTGTGTGTGTGTGTGTGTGTGTGTGTGTGTGTGTGTGTGTGTGTGTCCGTGGCTGATTTTGCGGCTGATTTTGTGGCTGACTTTGATCGTGGCAGCTGCTTTTCGCGGTTGTGCGAAAGACGTGATGAGCAGTCCAGAAGTGGGAACATACCCAGCAAGGAGGGTCAGGTTCGCTAACGCTTTCACTCCGTCCTGGAAGGGCAAGAGTTTTAAAAAAATTCACCATGGAAAAGGCCACCATCTGATGAATGAACACAATCTGGGATTTCCAAAACTATACGAGCCAAAATCTGAGGTACCTGTCTGAGCAAGTTTTGGGGCATTTTTGGTTTTTTTTCCTCGATGCACTTACACACAAGTGAGTATAGGATTTATTCTTGAAAGTTTTCTAATATTTTGACACAACATATTGCTTGCTTGCTTCTCCTTGATTTATAGCCTTCTTTGCTTAATATCCTAGCCCTCTTTTAGAGGATCCTACAGGTGGAAGCTATTGTGGCTGACAATTGCTTCCAGGAGTCTTTGGCCGTAGCTTGGATGGTTCATCGGCACTTTATACCTTGACCAAGTCCTCTGGAAGTTGTGATGGACTGACTCACTAGCCTGTTCTGACACCCTCCCAAGGCCCTGCCCCGTTCTCTTGCAATGCTGTGGGACATGAACCGTAAGAGCATGGGCCTTGGGTGTCACGGTCTTGTATCTCTCCCCAAACCTCTTAGATTTGGACTCAAAGTTTGGGTCAAGGTGTGAGCTGAAACAGGCTTTTTCACCTCCCCAAAAGCATTCAGTGCTAAGGCATAGATCTTAAGCTGAGGAGAGAGAGCCAGGGCAAGCTCATCTGCTTTGGTCAGCATGCTCATGAATTGCTCATGCAGTGGTGTTGCGCAACGTGAACGCGCTGATGCAGAAATCGCTTTTTGCAACGAAGACCAGGCCGACCAGGAGGACTACAAAGATCAGACCAGGAACAATAGACTGGAAGTCGAGGTCCGACATCAAGAGGCATCACATCGAGTTGACGCAATTAATGCACAAACAGCCGGGGAAGAACTCAAGATTGCGGCACTCCACAACACCATTCGACAAAATGAGGCTGCCCATGACTAAAACAGAATGTGTGACGGGATGCACAGTGTCAAAAAAGAACTCGCTTGAACAAGTCTGAATAAACGTTGTTTTTCAAGGGTACGGATTATCAAATGCTTACTCCGACTGTGCCACCATGCAATTAAAGGTCATTGTTTATGCCCCCTAAGTTTATTGACAAATGCTGTGACAAGTGCAAATGACAAGGACAGCTTGTTGACTCGCGACAACGTGACTAGAGAAAATTGACGGAGAGTCCGAACTAGAGACCCTGACAACTCCGGCTGCCATCATCTCTCGTGAGAGGGACCCAGTAGTTAATTTCGGTTCTGCCCATGTTTCCCACCTTGACGACGTGTCCCAACCCAGCGGCCAGGTTTCCCAGTGATTGTCGGGGGACGCCATCCACTGCTTGATCGAATCCGCTTGTAAGCAATAAATAAGGGGCCAAAGTTAGCATTTTGAGAAATTTATGCGTCGTGACAAAGACATTTGAGCTCAGTTGGCCAGGAAATTAGCATGTGTCCTAGTGGTTTGAACTTTTTAACGTCACTTTGTCCACGTATTAAGAATGTTCTGTCTCATCACCATTGGCAGCCCCATGATGCAGACATGCACGGGTTTTGGTACCACAGTAGCAGCAGCACATTAGAAATAACATAGGAAATTCATACCTCCTCGAGTCTTCAAATGACTTGAAGCAATAGTTGGATAAATGAACAAAAATTATCAGACAATCAGCCTAATCCGTGAGTAATCAATCGTTCACGCTATGAACAAATAAAATGTATGGAGGTGACCTCATGATGTTTTTCACTGTAGCTTCTTCTTCCGTTTTTGACCAAGGCTTTTCATGCTCTTTTGTAGCCTCTCCTTTTGAAGTTTCCGGTACCATCTGCGACGAAAGAGAGGACGTTGCTTGGGGGGAGCCAAATGCAATTTTCTGTATCTTACCTAGGAGTATACTTGGAATTCGACCGATACTGATAGTCTACCAAAATTTCTTCACCCTTCTTGATGTCCCTGATAGCCTCCAGGCACCGAATCTCGCCGAATCTTGAGGAGTAGCGACATCTTGTGGGTCTCGACTACTTGTTGCCCTCTTACCTTGCTTACCTGGGATTGGCCACGAAGCAAAAGACCGCGTTAGCATCAAATGCGTGGTTGGCTTTGTGGCCTATGGTAGCCCTGTAAGTCACAATGTTGGCATCCGGTACGTTCAGGTCGTAGTGGTCATCGAAGCTCATCTGTAATTAGAAGCGTATTATTACATGACTTAGCTCGATCGTACCCATCACTCAAAAAAGCTTACAAGGTTTTTATGTCTGTCCTCCCGTTCATCAATGGTCATATTATCGAAGATGATAGTTTTGTAGTCGAAGATCTTAGATCCTGCGTAATATGCGACCAAGGTGCCCGATGCCATGTCCCTCTTGGCGAACAAACCGTCTCCGTCAACTTCTGGGATTCTTTAAATGAGGCTATATTAGTATATGTGGCATTGAGTGCAGTGTTTAAGTTGATTCCTAAAAAAAACTGATCGGTCAGCAACTTCTTCACAGCCGTCTTCGAAGGAATTTGGTCAGGTCATGCTTAAGATTTGCCTATTTTACAAGTGTAGCTCCTCGTTGGATTCGAGAGGATGGGTCAAGTCCTCACTCTGGCTTTTTCTGCCTCCTACTGAATGGAAAAGCTAAGAGGTTGTTGTCCCAGGATTTTTTAAAGGGTGCAACAGTAAAAATGTGACTGAGTCTCTCAATCTCTGGCCACACCTTGGTGATGGAGTCTCTTAAACTCGACCCGAGAGTTAAAGCGTTCAAGGAAGAAAATGACTTGAACAATTTCAGGAGTGAACCATACTGGGTTGATTGCTGTTCTTAAAATGAAATGTTCAAAGGCTTTCAGTGCCTAAGACAATGCTGTGGAATAGTCAGCACCAACGTCTGCTCTTCGGCCATACAGAGGACTAAAAATATATGCAGGCCTAAAGTATGTACCTACTTACTTATAGGACAAGTAGAAGTTACATTTTTGGGTGTGTGCAGAGCAAGTCCTTGGATTTTACACTATGGCATAGTGAGGATTGTTGCCGCCTGGATATTGTCAGTACTTATATTGCAGCCCCCTCTTGGTGAAAGAAGCACAATATTCTCCGCATAGCAGATTGATTTTACAGAAAGTTTGTAGAGTCGCTGCGGCAAAGAGTTCATTGAAAAGTTCACTGACAAGTATAAAAGAACCTTTCCCAAAGAACCCCTCCTCACTAAGATGAGGTCCCCATGGTACGTTTCGCCAGTGGCAGGCAAGATGATCTCACTTTGAATCGCTGACGAAGACCGTGCGCATGTCATGAGGATCCATCACTGTGGGGTACGATGTGATGAAGTTCTCCTCGTATTGTTCGAAGAAGTAGTCGGCAGACGTCGACTTCGGTTTAGTCGTCTGAATCTCCATAATTCCACCCTTGCATCTTCGATAGAGCAAGAAATAACGGCCAAATGCAGCGCGATCTAGTGATTACCTGTTCCTACCTGTATCCTTTGATGGCGGCACGTCTGGCATGCATCATCTTCCCTTCGACCCATTTCCCTATGAGTACTGTGTGAAAGTCACTGTACACGTAGGTCAGGTTCTCTCCACTTGTAATCCACTGACCGTCAATGCTGCTGAAGTCACCGTAAATGTAACCATCAAACACCTAATGAAATCTCACTGTGAGTCAAATTCCTTATTGATGGTACATGGATATTAGGAGATTAAGCTTGGTGGTTTATAGCTGGTGGGCTAGACTCAAACACAAAACTGGAACTTTGCAGAGTGTATCTTATGTTTATTTGCTGATGCCAGATAGTAAAGACATAGTCAAATGTTTTTTTAAGAAAGTTTTCAGCTCCCCTCTCTCACAGGAAAGTTTCACTTCGTAAACTCAGAACAGAGCAGTGTGTTCAGATTTTGAAGACTAAAGGGTAAAGTTTTTTCTCTTCAGTTTCATTTGACCACAGTGCTGCATCTTAGAGTGTGGAAAGTAACTGAACAAGGACATATCAAATATGAAATGTCAACCAAAGATCCTTATGCACTCACTGCGTTGTGCTACAGGGTAGTCGATAAGATTGGGGGATAAAAAATAGCATATAATTCCTGTTTTTTTAAGAAAACAAAACAAAATTTTGTGAGGAATGTAGTTTCAGGGTAAGAAACAACATTACGAAGAAACACACGATGTGACCTCTTTTAGCCTTCACAGTCTGACGAAGTCGGCGAGGTACTGCCTTGACAGCTGCATGCACCACCTCGATAGGGATATCCTCCCAAGCAGACACCTGCCTTCAGATCCTCGATATTTCTGTGGGAGGCACTGTTGACCTTGTCCTCTAAGAACGACCACAAACAGAAATCCAGGGGATTGATATCACGGCTTGATGGGGGCCAGTACTCTTTTGTTAAGAGTCCAGTCTTCTTTTTAAGAAATGACTGCGTAACGCGGCTAGTACGCAACGGAGCTCCAATCTGGGTGAAGGTCCACTGGTCATTTTTAAACGGGCACCATTTTAGAGATCACCAAGGCAGATACCTCCATCACCAGGGTAAATACACCGGTCAGAAAAAAACTTCATTCAGTCACCTAACTATTGCCTCCATCACCAAGAAAATATTTCAGGCCCAAAAAAAATACATCAGTTACCAAGGAAATATGTTGGTCACCATAATTTTTTTTTCATCACTTGAACATATGACTGATTCCCTGCATTGCTCAGCTTGAGCTCAACTCGAGAAGACTGACATTAAGTTGTTTGAAACGAAACAAAATAACAGCTGTATTAGCAGAGAGCTGGACATGTGAACAGACCCAACTTAACATTGATGTGACCTTATAATGTCCAATCCTTAGCTGCATTTCTAAGCCACTGCTGCTCCTGATTCTTGGCCACCACCGCTGGTTCTCTTTTTCTATTTATGATTTTTTTGGACTTAAAAGGTGGTGAAAAACAAGATTTACTGAAAAAAATGTGACACATGAATTATTTGGGGACATGGAATTAGGTGACTCACACAAAATATTTGGTGATGTGGAATTAGGTGACTCACACAAATTATTTGGTGATGTGGATTAGTTTGTTTGATGATCCATTTTGGGGAAAAAAATATTTCCTTCTGTGATGAAAGTGTTAACTTTGGTGAGTGAAGGTTGGTAACTGAAGTATTGAACTTGGTGACTCAAAAATAATATCCCTTTTTAAACTGTTGTTCGGCCCAGGGAAAAGCCCTTCCTTCAGAATTCTTTTCGTATAGTACTCTGAGTTCACCTTGGCTCTTGGGTCCACAAACACAAGAGGCAACTTCGACTCGCTGCTGGCAGCGGCCTGAACCATCACAGAGGAGGGTTTTTGCCCCTCTGTGGGCAGTGAGCCGATGTCGCTGGATAATAGCCGGTCATTCCGAGGGTTCACCTTTGCCTCCACGACAAAGAGTTCCTTGTCAGGGAATACAAGATTGGGAAGTGTGCCAGCCTTAATGCCTTTCAAGAACCTGCAGCATCTCACCAGTCTCTTCTCCTTTGAAGACAGACACGAAGTGAAGTCTTCTTAATCTGTAGCTGCCCATGCCAAGATCCTTCTTGACGAGGTTCTGCATAGAACCGTAGCTCATACTAGCGTCGCTGGCCAAATCAGTGATCCTTCGTCAGGGATTCCTTTGAATCTTCTCTTGTACTTTCTTGATCACCTAGGGAGTCCTTTTTGACCTGGGATTCCCAGATCGTGGTCTGTCTTCATTGCTCCCAGTCTCCAAGAATCGCTTGATTGTCTTAGTGACAAAGTTAAGACTTCAGCACCTTGTTGATCTCAATACTCGTTTATCCTTGCTGGTGGAGAAATATAACACGGTTGCAGGGGGGTTGCGTTGACTTCGACATGGTTTCAAGTTGGTTGGTTGGAACAACTGTGCTTGTTTTTTGACGGGCCAAAATATCAGCTACCTTAGCGGCAAATTTTAATTAAATTGATACATTAGTAAAACAGTTCTAACCCATCCCGACCCTGTAACGTCTCAGCATTGGAAAACAACAAAACAGTGTTGCCATACATGCGCTCCACAAAAAATTGCTGCCACATCAATGTCAGTGACAAAATCAAGGACGTTGCCAGTCATTTCTGTATCAGCACAAGCCTCATCTACAAGGTCAAGAACAAGTACAATGTTCCCAAGAACTTCACAGACCGTCTGTGGACAGGAAGGCCATGTAAAGCTCATTCCAAGGCCAACATAGGGCTGCGAAAGCCAAGATTGTAGCCTCTCCCTGCAACAACATTTGCGAGATCGCCAGAGAGTTGAGCATGGACAAAAATATAATTAGCTGCACTGTAAGGCATGACTTGGGCCAGAAGTCAAGGATCAGCTCTAAAGTTCAAGGATTGATAGCTAGGCAATATGAAAAAGCTTGAGCAGTGCAAGAAATTCTATTTGAACTGGAAAGGCACCATGACCGCTTTGTTGTGCTTTCAGACAAGAAAATCTTCACCGAGGACGCTGTCTCCAACTGTGGACCAGGATGGTGCCCCATGCCATACCTCCAACTCCACCCAGACATACAGTCCTTGGCATAAAGATTGGCCATGGACATGACTACACCTCATGCGCTACACTGGGACATTTTGAGATGGAATTTTGATGTGGAACATATAGATATGATACTCAGGCACAATGCTCAGTACAGAGCTTCATTGTCGGGGCTGCCCATTTTGGTGCTAGAGTGCTCAAAACGAGACCAACTGGAGAGGGAGGCACGCCAAAGAGGCTGAAAATTTGTTTTTTTCAGGAGGCAAACATTGATGAAATGGACTGAAACTTTCACAGAACAATCTCAGCCCCTTGGCCCATCATTTCCACCGGGTTTCACTTCCCAGGTCCTCTGGCGCTATGCGCCATTGTGCCATACCCTATCATCCGGGCTAACAGTCGGCAATTCTCGGCCTCATCCCATCAATACTTCTGATGACAGCCATCTGGTCTTCAAAGCTCTGGACTGCCTTCTCTCACTACTCCTGAGGACGATCGGAACGGCCGGAATCTCATCATGG
>JAAUXU010159960.1_pt1 | contig 21035 bp, 23 predicted proteins | sample 7278151 | NCBI WGS metagenome assembly JAAUXU01 (sample SAMN14350113, study PRJNA611818) | marine sediment metagenome | isolation source: surface marine sediment (1.8m) | place: French Polynesia: Moorea | collected 2018-08 | reverse complement strand
GGAGGACGACGACGACGGCGACGACGACGACGACGAGTAGGAGGAGGGGGCGGCGCAAGGTGCACATGTCAGGAGAACCTGTTGAAATGACGGCAGCACATGTTATTATTCTTCCCCACCAGTCGTTCGGATACACAACACTGCCTTCAAGTGCTGCGACTTCTCCGTGATGCGCAGGATGGGGAGGGCGGAGGCGGACATGGAGGGTGTGGGAATTTCCCGGGGAGGCCAGGGAAATTCCATCAACTCTAGCAGGCAGGATGACGGATAAACGAGTTAGAAAATTTCCATTCCCCAGACGATTCCTAAAGTAAATTCCCTGAGGTCATGTGCATATACGCAAAAACGCGGGGAATAAGCTCACATGTATGTACTTTATCTCCCCTTTGGGAACCTCCTGGGACCGACCGGGGCAGACGGGGGTGGGCGGGTTGGAGGGGATGGGGGAAACTGTATGAAGATATGGAAAGGCTGTAAGAAAAGTGTAAAAAACACTATTTTTTTCCTCACTGCCCTTTTGTTGTCTCCAGGGCATCTCAGTATCAGAAAACACTGGCAACATGTGACAAACACTGTGTGCAGAAGGTCCCAGATCACCGCAAAGGTGGCTCTTTTTTTTTCTTCTTCCAAAAATATTTGGCCCCACAGAACAGCATTCATTGCCAACCAACCTTTTCAGCTCAGCTGCGCTATAGATAGGGAATGCACATGAACAATCGAAACATTCACGAAAAGGAAAAAAAAAGTAGCAGGACTACCAAACTTCCTGACCCATACTGGAGCTGCTGATCCTGCTGCTGCTGCTGCTGGTAGGAAGGGTCAAAAATTTGTCCACTGGAATCTGTTTGCAGTCACTCTCAGTATGTGACAAAACCTAAAAAAACTCACTATTACAGTATGTGCCAAAAGTGTTCCTCAAGTGTTCCTCTCCCCCCCCCCATCCCCTCCTCACGTGGCTGCCATCAGTCGCCTCGAAGCCCCTGTCCATGTTGCCCCCGCACCCACGTGGGCCAGTTTTTCACGCGTCACAGTGTAGGAGTAGTAGAAGGAGGAGCAACGGTTAACACAGGAAGACTGAGGAAGCAGCGGCAGCAGCATGAACGTGTCCTTTAGCAGCAGCTACGACAGCACCAGCCGCGGCTGCGGCTGCTTCTGCGGCGTCATGAGCTGTGTCCTGGCAAACGGTTTTTCTGTGACTGACGACGATGATTTGGCGCACAAAAACCCCCGCTGCTGCGTAGCTGTACTTTTCGCGGGCAACCCCTCCAGAGGCCTCCCCCCCCCTTCCGTATTCCGGGTTGGTTGATTCGGATGGAACATGCACAACTGCATCGAGACGCCGAAGGTTCGAGAATCGTCGCTTAATTAATGCCACTCAGCTTAAGAGTGGACATCTGTCCATACATTAAGAAGACACGTCTTAGTGTCCCCCCTTCTCCCCACGTGTCCCAGGAAGTGACCATGAAGATAAGACATGTCTTAGAAGTGATCACAGGTATGTACGGAGGAAGCAAATTGTTTTAAAAGCACAGGGTGTTACGTATGCACAGCATAATCATGTGTGTAACGTGATACCGCAGGGAGGAGGAGGGGGGGGGGGTAGTGTCCCCCACAGTCTCCTATTCATTTATCCCAGCAGCAGCCATAAACAACGTTAGGATAAATAAGAGACATTTTAAAGGCAAGAGCAGTGAATTTACTGTACAAGCATGTGTGTGTGTGTGTAAGTTGATATCGCACACATCTGCACGCTGCAAAACACTTATTTGTCTGGTCAGACGAGGAGATTCTTCCTGCTCAAATAGCTTCATCGATTTACCACAGTGTGAGTCACAAAAAAGGGATTAAAAAAAGACAGACTGAAAGCACCTCCTCTGATGACGTCACCACGTTAGTAAGACACACAATAATGACTGTCTCAAATTGCTGCTACTCCTTCATTATTATTACTATTGACTCACATTGCGTACAAGTCTCAGGTTCCTCATTTGAATGTGCTCACACACATGTTTCTGTAAACGCATACAGGAAGAAGGAGCAGGAGGAGAGGAGGAGGTCTGATTGGGACCGAGGTAGTTAGTGCACATCATCAAGGAACGACACAAGCGAGCAGCGACAGACGCGACGTGGGCCGCGGCGGCAGCGGCGGCTCCGGCATCGACTTTGTCGAGTCCATATGGCAACATGTGTGCCAGGATGCTCAGTGGCAGCGTCGCAATCGTCATCCTGCCCGTTTAAAGTGAGAGGAGAGAGAGAAAGAGTTGCACTTTGATGCACTGTGGGAAGTTCTGCGCGGGTTGGGATGAAAGTGAAGCTAAATATAATGCCTGAACAAAGTTCTGGAAGATAAACATGGTGTCTATTTTTGCACTCCTATTTACCTCCTATGCATTGATGTATTTCCATCCACAACTTTGGCGAAAAATTCGCTATTCTAAATCATGTTTGCACTGGTTTATTGCACCAATCATCCAATTCCAGCGGCAACGGCGGCAGCAGCAGCGGCAGGTGCTGCCATGGGGTACAGTGTGAGCAGTGAAAATGGCAGCACGGGGAAGAGGTCCAACAGGAGGGAGTCCTGATGGGTGACGGCGGACGAGAAGGGGAGGGGGGGGCAGTGACAAAATGGGAACAAGGTACAGGGTGACCCACACGTTGGGGAAGGGGGGGGGGGGGCTGAGTGTCATTTTTTGACGCACACAGTGGATGACTCACGCCATCTGAACCTTAGTCTGGTCGAGCTTTCATGATTTTGCTCAACATAAATAACACCACTTTCATCTCTCCCCCTACCAAATAATCGATATCTAAACCGACTCCGTATGAGTCATGTTGGTTTTTTTTATTCCGCCATAAACCATCGATGCTGTTCCAGACGCATTCGCCCTAAAAAACACACCTAATGTCAACATGGGGAACATACTATTCTTACGCTTCAAACATGGATGTTTTTTTAATCTTTTCTCATGTTGACTTTAAGCAACTTTGCGTGGCAGTCGACATTGGGGACGTTTACACTCGGGCCCTCGAGCAGTGCATGAATGCGAACATGTCTAGGCCTTGTGTGGCTGCTGCCTAAGCTTCATTTTTAAGCGCTTCATTTATTCATGATCGAAGCATTTCCGCCCCCCGTGTTCAGGACTCCTGGAATTGAAGTGGTTATTATTTTATACCAAATTGAAGCCTCTTCTGAAAGGCCAAAGTTCATCTTTCTCAGCCAGGATGGCTTTCCAGAGGTGGAAATGTATATGTACTTAAATAAAAATGAATTCTTGACATTTCTTTGCCTGATAAATGGATGAAAAGCAGAGATACGTCCAAGATCTCCCAGGTGGGCATAATCTTGTCCTCTTGGCACGTCCACCACAAGTTTGGGCGGAATCTGCCCAAAAGATCCTGAGAAATGGAGGCCAAACAAGTTTGCCTTCCATGGCCACCACCATTCGTGTCATACATATGAAACATATGTATTTTACATCGTTCGTGGTCGCTTAAGGCACATCACAAAAAGCTTATGAACGCTTTTTTTTGCTCACAGCCGACGAGCATCGATCCAAATACTCATTTGCTTTTCTCCCTCATTCTTTTTCCCGTCTGCCACGCGAGAGGGGGGGGGTGAACTTGGCCCCCCCCCCCAATTCGTGCGCGTTTTCTTTGTGTGTGGAGACAGAGGACAGGACAGCGAGACCGGCAGTGCTGCTACTTCCCGCTCTTTTTTTTCTAGGTTGCTGCTACTGCTGCAGTCTGAGAGAGCGGACGAATGAGTCATAACAAATGTCCGATGGAGAGGTAACCTGGGCCAAAAAAGAGGGTGAGGCTAAAGAGGCCTCAAACACCCACGTGGTGAAACAGAGCCAGGAAGTGTGCGTCCTCTTTTTCTCTGCCTCACACGGTCTCCAGCCTCTCCCCCCTCACCTGCTTGAACAATGCACATCTCCCCCAAGTGGACAGATGCCTTTTTATTCCACTTCTCATTGTGCCGAAGCCTTGACAAGGCCCATCTTTATTCCATGACTGTGGCAAAAACAAAACAACAAATTGCGGGAACGCACATAAGGAGCACACAGGTATACATAGAGAGAGAGAGAGAGAGAGAGAGAGAGACAGAGTTGTGTAACGTCTGCGCGCGCCCGCTGCTTTGCACGGCTGCTGCTGTTGTGAATTCCCATATTTTATTCCCTGCGTCTGGCGCTGCTCAGCACTGAAGTGAGTGATTCTCTTGGTATTGTACGCGCCTTTTCCCCCCCCCCCCTATCCTATCCTAGCTTACAGCTGATGATTTTTTTCCCCCTTCTCTTTTCCTGCCCAATGAGCGCGCGTTGTCTCAGCTCTGTTTGTGTGAGTCTGCGCGCCCATTGGAGGCGCGCGCGCGCAAAACACGTGAAGAAGAGAGCAGCAGCTGTCTGAGCTGCTGCTGCTGCGTCCGTTTCAAACGTTCATGGCAACAGCGCCAAAGAGCGACGGGAGCGCCCAGAGTTGCCACAAGGCTGATTGACAGAAGTGCAGAGTCTTGGTCCTGGGTCATTTTTTGGGTGTCAGTCCGGGCCAAGAGGGGAAGGGACGAGATTCCCGTACTTCCAAAAGGCTCAGCTCTGCAACATGACGCCAGGAGATGCTCGGCACGACAGAGGTAGGAAGGTGAGGAACTGCGACGGACGCAGGCCTGGATGTGGCAAACCTGCTTCTAACAGAGAGGAGAAGAGGAGGGCAACAAACACTTCTGTGTCCGCTAGACTAGAGATGTTTGTCGAGCCGGGCCGAGCTTGGAGAGCAACTCGGTTAAAAAAAAGGCGTTCATTCTCTCGTAGGACACTGATGAAACTTGGAGATTTTTGACCTTGCCAGCTCGGACCACGGCTGCACCTGGAAGTGCGTCTTGGTGTCCTCGCCCGACCTGAGGACCGGCCAGTCCGAGCTCGGCCTCGCCTCGACCTCGCCGGACTGATTCGACTCCACCTCTAAAGGGCGCGCGAGCGCAACAGCAGAAGCGGCTGCCGGCGGCGGCGGCAGCAACAACAGTCTTTGTGCGATTCCCAGACAGGAAAGAACCCGCGGAAAAATAATATAAGAGACATTTTTTTTCGGGAGACTCCACCAAAGAAGAGAACTTAAAAGTGACTCTGAGAAATAGTTTGAAAAAAAAATCTCATCTGTTTGGTTATCAGAGAGAAAAGAAGAATATTACTGAGAGAAGCTCTTTGTTGTTGCGTCAAAGCCTTTTTTTGCCCTCGCTAGTCCATACCTTTCTTTTTTTTTCCTTCTTCGGAGGCTTTTTTGCGCCAAACCAGGCACAAGTGGCGGAACCTCAATCTGCAGATAGTGGATACCGAGAAGAATCCGGGGAAAAGAGAGCCTCTTTTCTCCCTCTCCATCTTTGAGGTGATCGATAGGTGCATTCGGGGGGAAAAAATCAAGGTAAGTCTGTGCCTACTCAGTTCTATTTCATTTGTTGCCCCCCTTTTTTGCCTCTCATCCCCCGAAAGTTACGATTGAGGAGGAAAGTTAGATCTTTCCAGGTGTAACGTGAAGTTCGGTCGTGAAATCAGTCAATTCTGTTTGTCGTCATCAGGGTACATCTTAGTCCTGTGCTTTATAGAGACGTCAGAAGCAACTAACGCGTCCAGACCCTCTTTGGACATGCACTTCCCTGGAAAGTTGCTGCCTTTCAACTTCCTCTATTTCCCGAATTCAAAAAAACAGTGTCAGCCGCAATCTGGAAGCTGACCTCCTGGTCCGGGCGACCAGGAGGTCCGGTCTTGTCGACCCGGACAAGTCCGGGGCTGCTACTTGGATCGGTGTCTGCTGGAACATGCGGCTTGTGGATTGGTCTGGAAAGTTGCGTGCGGTCGAGGGAAAGAGCAAATACTAAGGAAAAAAGCAGGAATACAAGAAATGGGGCGATCAAATGCCCACGGGGAGGAATTACTCCCAACTCCAGAAGCTTTCCTCCCCCCCCCCCCCAAAAAAAAAAAGGTCTCTGCTCAATTATTCAGCAGCCCCACGTTTCTACCTTTCTTTCCTTCCTCCTCTCTTTCTTTATAGCAGAAGGCCCACGATGACTTCATGTCCGTGAAGGCCTAGTCTGTCATGCATTTAGTCAGGTGTCCACACATGCACTCACTCCACCAGACCACAATTACTTGACTTTCTTGGCCAGCTGTGCTTGAAGGAAAGTTCTCACCCAGCGTCAGGAGTGTCTTTCACCATTTAACGAAGCAGAGCTCTAGAAATATGGACTAGGCCAGAACTGGTTTGAACTAGGTGTAAACTAGGGCGCGACACATGCATGTTATGGAACCAGCCCGAACTTGAGAAGCACGAGGAACGAGAGATGGGGTGTCTCACATTTTAGTGCATATGTGACAAATAGGCTCTGCAGCAAGTATCAAAAAGTGTCTGGCAGAGCCCAACTCGCCCAGTACTTCAACTACAACAGCAGCAGCAGCAGCAGCAGCCTTGCAGCTAGGCGGAGGCAGAGGCCAGGCCTACTTATAAACAAGAAGAGGCAAGTTTCAAGCGATAGGCCCTAGTAGAGCAGCTCCTACGCACGCTTCCTCCGTCCCTTCCTGCTGCTCTGCTGTCAAATTGTGTGACACATTCGAGCTCTTTTTTTTTTGAGCGATGTAGACCAGATTAAGGCCAGATTTCGGACACCCTTGAAAAAGGCCTGGCCTTTAAAGGCCTCTAATGCAATGAAAAATGCAACAGACTTTTAGTCGGTGCTCTCGTTTCCCTAAGTTTTTGCTTCCCCTACAGCGGAGGATATCAGTTTCTCTCTATTGTACTGCGTTTCCTTCCGCCCAATTATGCAGCTCTCCCCTCCCCCTTACCCTCCCCCGTCCCTCCCCCCAAAGAGGAGGCTCAATGAGGCGTCGTGTAATGATGACTCGGAGAAGATGATCGCGCACAATGTTGCAGCCGAGGCCTTGATGCGCACCTACGGGGTGAACCCCCACATTTGGCACATCGTCGTTCTCCATGCTAGTATAGCGGAAAGGGGGGACTTTTTTTTGGTCACCTCGTCAAGAGTCATCAGCCCTGCGAGTGAGAATGTGGCAGCTCCGTGGACTTCTCCGTGAAGTTGAACTGCGCCACCATCTTGTCCGCAGTGGCAGGCTTCACCCCTGACGCTGTCCCGCTCCAGGAAAAGCCAGTCCAGCAGCACCATTTGATTGCTGTGGTCGGGCTTCTGTGTGTCAGTAAAAGCAGCTTAGAAACATTGAATTTATATGCAGGGAAGACGTGCAATGACTCGTTGGCCTTTAACTCGATATACTCTGCATATTTATGCTGGAAAGAAGAGTATGTAAATTTCCTCTCCCTGCTTATAAATACGAGTCGACATTGTTCAAAATCTGCTCCAGTGAAGTCTGATATCAAGGAACAAACTTGCGCAAACTATCGGAACTTGTATCAACGTTCCATAGGTATCGTGTGAGTCATCAAAAAGAGCCAGGAGTGAGAGGAAAGGGAAAAAACACGGTGTGGAGTGCGTGAGTGTGTGTGAAATGCCACAAGATCAATTCTGATGCTCGTGCAGGTCCTCCGTGACGTCTTCAAGAGCAGCGCTGTTGATGTCGTGGCTGCTCGGGAAAAGGGGTGAAAGATTGCTGTTTAGCATTTTCTGTGCAGCATTTTACTCACAGGGCACATTGAACTGTCAAATGTGTGTACTTTCGTCGAAAGTTGTTGCCAAAGTCCTGGAAGACTTGCGTAACTAATGTAAAAACATATATATATATATAATATGCATGTGTGCATATAGAGAGATAGGAGACATATATCTATATGTATAAGATGCTGGTAGACTGAGCACAGAATTTATGTCCGATGCACTTTTAGACGTGATTTTATTTCTCCTCTTTTCTCTTGTTTGCAAGAGCTCCACAGAACAAGAAAAGCAAACATGCAAATTGCATACGTCAAGACTAACTTTTTCATCTCTTTTTTGGCGTAAAAAAAGTCGATGGCGATCATCACTGCTGAGAGGGGGGGAAGGCCTACAAGTGGGCCGGAGGCCTCATAAAAGTGTCGTCTTCGTAGAGAGCAGGAGATTGTAAATATTTTTATAGCGAGCTTACCGCTCAGAGATAGCCAGAAGAAAGTGGAGGGACAGCCAGAAAAAAAAAATGCTGAGGTTCTGATGTGTCGGGCAGAGTCGAGGCCTTCAAGGCCAAGTAGCTGGATCTGCTTTGCGCGAGACTATTAAATCTGCTTGTTCGGCAACTGATTAATTGCCCCATTAGGTGTAATTTTTTGTGATTTTCATTTAGTTTCCACCATCATTCTCTGGCTGTGTTATAAAAGTGGAGGATGAGCTCGAAACACATGCAGTGGTGAAGTCGATCCTGACCAGCTAAAGAAGTATATTTATACACACCCACAGCTGCGATCAGCTCGAGGCAACTCGACTTGCAGCTGAACGTGCCCCAAGGAACTCCAGGGCCCAGAACGCTGCGTACAGGGTGAACTGCCCTAAAATCGCACTCACAGATTGTCAAGGCCTTGGTCAGCCACATCTTGGCAGGCATCACAGGTGTGTGCGGTTTTTTCTTTTTTTTTCCCCAACAGTGTAGCTCCTGACAGCAATGATAATAAAGTGTTCCGCACTCAGCCAGACAGTTTCATAAAGTGCTTGTGCACTAAAACATTCTCCAATTAAGCTCTCTTTCCTCGTGTTTCTTTTATCCTCACCCAAGTGTGAATGCTCCAAGCAGAAGGCATTATTGGGGAGGCCTTTTGAAGACGAGAGCTGCGACTACAGCACAAATAGGATAAAAACCGGTCCTTTTTTCCCTTTTTTTTTTCTTTTCAAAGTGAAAATGGACATGTTTTAAATCAAAGCGTTGCTGCTTCTCCTTCACACCAGCTTTTTCCATCAGCCAAGGCAAGAAAAAGGTCTGTCTCAAATGTCACAGCTTCTTATTGGAGGAGAACAATCGAAATGAGCTTTGGTGTCCTTGTTGCTGACGAATTCTTCTGCTTCCGTGTTAATTACCATATTTTAATTGTTGCCAGCTGCCTAGTAATGGTCCCCCCTCCCTGCCCCCCTTGCCATTTTGCGTGGCAACTTCCTCCCCCTTTGAAGAAAATATTTGCGATATGATCGCAGTTGCATTTGCAGCCGCAAAAGGCGAAAAATCCCCCAGGTTTTTCTTAGCAGCAAAATATTGTATGGAAAAAAAGGACTTTTTTTTGCAAATGGATCTCTTTACTTCCTTCCTCCGCAACTCGAAGGAGGTGTAGACAAGAATTGCTGGTTTTCTTGCCCAAAATTTTGGGTGGATTTTTTTTCCACTCGAATTCACCTCCTTTTTCCGAGCGTCTGTGCCATTGGAATGAAGCTAAAACTCTATAAAATCTCTACTAGTCCAGCCAGTGCCCAATGTGTGACACGTGTACCGTGTGTGCCCCCCCCCCCCAAAAAAAAAGGCGCCGAAGGAATATTGCTCAAACTGTTCCAAGTGCGGGAAAATTGAGTTTGGGAGACTCACGCTGCTCGATCGTGTCCTTGATGACATTGTCTCATTGGGGCCTGTCTGAACTGCTAATAATGCACTCACAGAGGTGAGAAATTGCTTTGCGCGATGCGCGTTGCGCTTCTCCTCCTCCACCATCACCACCGGCAACAAGAGCTCCTCGCGTCCCCGTAGAACACAGCAAAACAAAACTCGGCCAAGTACTGCAAAGGCTCTCGATTGTAAGTAAACACCCTGGCCCCGTTTATTCCATCCCAGGTTTACTAAATTATGCGTATCATATACATATATCAGAGAGGATTAACTGCCTTGAATCTCACCGAGGTTCTGCAAAAATAGAGAAATGGCTGGAGAAAAATTTGTTTACTACACAAAGAGCTTTCGTTTCCCATATCCGATCACTGCATAAATAATTGGGACCTCTGAACCCCTTTGGAGTATTCGAATCCCCCCCCCCTCCCATCATATCCGAGTTGACTAAAAGCTATGACAGAACAGCTGCCCGAATCGACTGAGCTTTGCTGTGCACTTAGCATGAGTCATGAGATCAAAAAATGTCCATCCCCAGCCCTTGTTGCTGCTCTCTTTTCCCGCCATTTTTCTTGACAATGTGGCAGAAAGAATATGGTTGTCGTAGCTAGGAAAACTCGTAAATTTGTGGCCGCAGGAAACCCTGCGCAGTCTTCCCTCCCCAACCCCGGCCCCGACAAGAGCGGCAGTAATATCTGCTACCGTCAGATTGCGTGTGCAGCATCTGTGTAGTCAGCAAGGACATTTATGAAGATTCTCTCCCTTACTCACGCACTGGCACGCGCGCGCGAGCTCGCAAACGTATATACAGTTGGTGAAATATTATCCTGTCCCTTGCCACTTTGTGTCTCCCCGCACGCTGAAGCCGCGTTTCGACTGCATTGCTTTTTATGCTTTTCCGATCCCGGCTGACGCAGTCTCCTTAAGGCGCGCTTAGACAGTTTTCGTTTGGTGAATGGGAAATCAGCTGGAGTGGTGTGACTTCATTCTCCAGGTACTTCATAGTGTGTTTTTCGCATCTATTAAGAGTCTGCGACTTGACTCTGAAGTTAAAACAAAAAAAAGATAGGGGCATTGATATCTGGTGGGAGACGAAGAGGATATTTGTTTAGAGAGGCAGAGCTGCTAGAAATCATCGAAAGGTTGTTTCCTTTACCCTCATATTCCCTTTTTTCTGACCGAGGAGTCGTAAATTTCACTCTGTTTATGCGACTTTTATCGTTAAAGTAGAAGAGGAAGAAACAGGACAGGAGAAACTATATTTTTGCACAGATTTAGCACTAGAGTATAAATTTTTCGCCCCGAATTTCGATATTTGCTTAACAAATGTGCGCAGATCTGACTGATGCTTTCTTCTTGAGGGACGCAATATCAATATTCAAAAGACACCCACGTCAATTTCTCGGGAATAACCCTTTTTCTTCCCTTGAGGGAGAAAAATCGCTGTCTGTGGCAGCAGGAACAAAATTCATGGGGAAAGTTTTGTTTTGTTTGCCCTGGAAAAGCAGCATCCTTGTGTGATCGAGGCAGCAGCTTTTAATTCACGTGGTGCGCGTGTGTGTGTGGGTGATTATTCAAAAGCACAATCTCCACCAGACAACGGTAACCAATGCAGCGGAGAAGTGGATGAATTATTAGTGCTGTTCCAGCGTATGGAAGAAGGAGAGGAAGAAGGGGAGAAGAAATAAAGCTGCTGAAGTTTACGTATGCGTGATTTATTCAGCACCTGCTTTTATCCCACCCGACAAGCGTGATCGGAGACGAAGTGAGGTCTGAGCGATTGGCCAAGCAAATCCCCTGTCACTGACACCTCTGCAGTGATTGATACGTCACTCTTCTGGAATGACTACGGGTCTGACGAAATCACTGAGAACAACGTGATGACCTCATGACTGCCGGTCTCAGTGGCGGCCTCGTCACGCTGGAGAGGTGAGTGGCGGCCTCGTCACGTGGGAGAGGTCAGTAGCGGCCTCGTCACATGGCGGAGAGAGAGGTCGTCTGCCTGGCTTGACACCTGCTCTGTCCCGGTGTCACCTCCGGAGCACTCGACGTCCCTGTCTGATGGAGCCACAATGAAGGTGGAGCAGAAACAATGGAGAGACACAAAGTAGGGTGGTGCTTTCATCCGTGTGTCTCCTCCAGTTTGTGCCTAGACCCTTCTTTCTCTCCTCGCACTTGCCATATTTCTTCCCCTCCAAGCACGGGGATCGCTCAATCATGCCTCTCCCAGGTTCATTTGCTTAATTAAAGTGGCGCATTTTTATTTTCTTCCACGTGTGCTCGAATGGGGTGAGAAGGAAGGCCTCTTTTCTCCACTCTCCTTTTTTCTATTTCTTAGGAAAGTGGGGAAAAGAAGAGAGCCCAGAAAGGCCGCGGCTGTCACTGGCAGAGGCGTGGCGGAGGGGGCGGGCAGGGCAGAGAGGCAGGGCAGGGACGACGGACTAGTTCGAGAGAGACATATTCATATCATGTAAGGAATGTTCCTCCAGGGGAAAGGAAACATTGAATGGGAGCAGCACGATACAGGTCCTCTCTCTATCAAGTCTTCTCGACCATCACATGCTGGCAATTGTTAATGACTATGAAAATTAAGGTCAGTGGAATAGCAATTATAGTAAGGACCTTTGTCACTAGCATGCCCAACTTGGGGACCAATGTTGTTCAGACTAAGCGTCATCAATCTAGTGGAGACAAAGCAGGCAATACTTTTGACCAGGACTGTATATAGGCGTGATATACAGGGTGTCTGCCCCAGTGCATGTATGTGCTACATACGCAGGGGTCATGAGGAAGTGCGTTGCACAGTTTGTGCACGCGTCAGCACTGCTACCACCAGGCTGGAAATGGTACCAGACTCGAGTCACCAGTGTGTGTGCATCCCCCAGCACAACTGGAGGGCGGCCGAAGCCTCCTCACAGTGGCAGCTGTGACGTGCTCAACCAACAACGCAGCAGCTTGTGTGTGTGTGTGTGTCAATTCGAACGATTTCACTTGAGCTTTCTTACCTGACATGATGTGGTCAAGCAGGTTAACAAAGACAAGTTGCATTTGACCATGGCCAACCAGGGCTTCACTTTCATGTTATTGGACGCAAGTTGGAGATCGATTTTCTCATATTCAACTTCAGTCGTCATCTGCTATGTGTCAAAGCGCGCCGGCGTGTTGAGTGAATGTATAAACCCTTTGAACGCCGCGGGGCAGGCGTTAAAAACATTCGGCTACAAAGGCTTGTGATGACCTGTAATAACTAACCTAGAATGCGCAGCTAGCTGCAACTTTGTCCCGTTTGCTGACCAAGCTGGGTACTGACCGACCTCGTGTGACGTCGCTTTAAAGGCTGCAGCTGAAACACCTTTTAGCGACCAAGTTGCTCGGGGAATCCGACTTCTCCACCCCCTCCAGCGTATGCAGCACCCGGGCTGGATTGATGTGCCCCGACCGAATGCGGTCGGGTCGACATATCGACACTTCCACCCCCGCCCACGTGGGCTGCGTTAGTCACGGCCTCTCCGTGGAGTGCTGCGATTTCTGCTCTCACTGCTATTTCTTTGCTGCAAAGGTCGTCTGGCCTCGCAGACAAGGCCACGTTAACCAGGGAGAGGACTGAGCTGGCGTCACGGCTCCACCTATGAAGGCTGAAGCAGACGTCTCTAGAAGTGCACTAAACCTGGCCTTCCGCAAAAGAAAGGCCGATGGAAGCGTCCAAGTCCCCTTACACGTGTATGGTGTGAAACGGTTGTAAGGATCACTTTGGGACTAGTGAAATTGATGATCCTTTTAAGCGTCTGATCCCTACATCCGTCCATGCTAAGCATTGTTAATTTGTGTTGGCTCTTGAGAAAATGGTCCTCATAAGCGTCTGATCCTTTTATCCAGTGGTCCTTATGTCCATTTCACTCTATGTAAAGAATTATTGGACTGGACCAATAAGTGAAAGTTTTGGAATCTGGTGGAGTGCGCTCATCTTAGGTCTATTTTTTAATTTAATGCCGTATGTTGAAGATGTCGTCGAAAAGTTTTACTACTTAAGTACTGCAGTTGGGCAATCTGGAGCAAAGCAGATTTGTTACGTCGACCAAAACATCCCTATGCATAAAACTTTGATTGCGGAGAGGGGACCTCAAAACTTATATTTTTTTCACTCCATTTGAGTCTCGCCAAAAAAAATAGGGCCCGAAATCCAGTCTAATAATCATATATGAATCTCCATGGGGATTACAAGCTGGGTCAGTTTTAGAACCCCCTTATACTTGGTGCAAGAGACTCCTTTGGAGTCTAATGGGATGAAGAAGCAATTGTTGTTCGTGTCTCCTCCCCTCCTGTGCTGCTGTATGACATATATTAAACCATTGGTTGGTTGACGTCTTGAGCAGTGGTCGAAGATGCACTCAGTCTGATCCTGAAGTTTTCGTCTCGTGACCTAGCCAAATGTACATAATAAGTATGCATGCCTATACATACATACATGCATGCATGTGTGACAACTGCTAAGCCAGAAATTCCCAGCACGTTCGTGACCTTTGCCAGAGACCAGGAATGACACGTTTTCCCATATTTTTCGACAGGGTCAACGTCTCTGATGGAACTTTCTCTCTCCCCTCATTGTTGTGCTCCTAGAATTTCCCTTTCTTGCTGCCATGATCGCTTTCTCGCTAGATTGAGTACCCGCCACAAAGAGGCCCCAAGGAGGTATTGACTATGCCAATTTGTCAAGCTGTTATGCATTCACTATCTGGGAAAAGGAAGAAAGATGGTGTATAACGTAGTAGTAACAGCAAAGCAAGCGCAAGATCTCCCCCTACTACAGGGTGAGCCCGACGAAAGTGGGACCCGAGACAGGAACCCGGGTGTGGAAGAGGATACAGGGCGCATCAATCTTCTTTTCTGCCAAATGTGGAAGAAAGAAAGGAATATCTATGAGATGTTGCTAAGTGGGGGGAGATCATCTTAATGCTTGAGCGGGTCCTTGATAGCATCCTGGTAGCTTGGGCATATCGGAACTGTCGGTGTCATCGCACTCAGCAAGATGAAAAATCACCTCATGTTTCGTCTCTTCTTTGTGACTCACACGGCATCTTTATAGACATCACTCCCTTAGAAAGTCAGGTCATAACAACAGTCCGCGCCAATTTTACGACTCATACTGCACAAAGACTCAATAGCGGCGAATGATATTGGTACACTCCATCCCCGTTAATGCCTCTCCTGCCTCAAGTCTTTACAGTCATAAAGTGTCGGGGAGGCTCTTTTTTGCTGCCACCACCGTGGAGACTGCATTTAACGCAGTCTGGCAGCTCTGGAGCTGGCGGAGGAGGACCAAAAGCAGCTCCCACTGCAAAAGCTGAGGAAGGAAATAAACAAAAGCGAGCGGTTTTATTGGCATGGCTGCTGCTGTTTGCATTGGAGCAGGTGATTAGCTACCGACATGGGAGAAAAAAAAATCGGAAAGCACATGACTTTCCTTTTTCCCCCCAAACCCGGGGAGAAATGAAAATTAATGTGAGGTTTTTCTCCAGAAATTGTTTCTTTCCCAGAAATTGTTTCTTCTCCACAGCCACAAAATGCACTTTCGGGAAAGGCAGTTCGAAAGTAATGTTTTCTCTTCCTTCTCGTGGCACATTAAGAATTTGTTGATGCATAGTCAGTGGAGGAGCCCATAGAAAGTAATCATCTGATTGCTCACATTACTACGTGGCTGCTTGTCTTTCTCTTTGCTGGCACACACAAGAACTGTGTCGTCGATACAGTGTGCGCCGGAAAAAAGGACGCACATCTTGTGCATTCTTGACGAGTCGCACTGCATTGGCCATGTGCGTCATGCCAATGAGGATAACGTTACGTACTGGGAGAGCATAGGTATTGGACTACGCGCTGTATCAGGTTTTCCTTTAATTTTTTCCATCACAACCTGGCCCCACTGATGCATCACAGTATTATTAGGGCTTCACTGCGCTACTCTACAGGGTGCGGCAGGATTAGCTTCTATCAACACTCACTATGTTTTTATACGGATGCTTGCCGAAAAAAAAACAACGCATATAAACTGAACAAACACTCCACATATACTCAGAGACGACTTTTTACTTAACAACATATTCGTTGTAATTTGTTCGGGATACTTGAAAAACAAAAAAAACCCCAGTCACTAAAGCTCACTGGGGAGCAGCTGACAGCGAGACACTTTTCGTATCCTACATGAAAAGAAAAGAGAGTGAGTAAATAGTAGAGGTTCAAAACTTCACTCGTCTGAACTTTTTTTTGTCAAGTTACTTAAAAAAAGTCATTTTTTAACTGTAGAGAGTGGAATTAATTCTCGTCAGGCAACATTTTATTGAAGTTTTAAAAGCATTCACTTCTGGTCGGAAGTACTTTCACCGTTGTTGTGACTAGGTGTGATTAGATAGCTAATATCGATGTCATCTTTTCTTCATTTGATACCTGAAGAACTAGGTCGTTTTCCACCGGAAGCTGATCCTGCCCCACCCTGTACTGCGCAGAAGCAGCAGCAGAAGCTGCTCGTGTTATTAAATGGGGCCCATGTCAAGAAGAGGAATGTTTGCCTGCTAATTATGCCCAGGCATTTTCATATCCTCCTTGCGCAGAAGGAAAGATTCTTGGCTGGGGACAGAAATTGAAGCATTCATTATTTTCTTAACAAAGCAATTTGTCTGCCTTTCTAGGTATGTTAATCTTCTTACATCTACTGGATTCTCCTAAGGTAAAGTAATTACGAATTCCCTCCCCCCCCTTGGAATGAGGGGATGGCAAAGTTTCTCTGCTTTCGGTGGGTGAAGCAAAATTTGGAATATTTCTGCGCTCTGGGCTTTCATCAGGGGCAACTCGGGGATCTTAGCCAAGGTTCCCTCTTTTTCCGGTCTGTGGACTCCAGAGATCATTAGTTCCAATTCTCCCTCCTCTTCTTGTGCTTCTTCTTCTGCTGCTTCACCCACGTCCTGGCCAGCTTCTTCTGACCGATAGAACTGATTCGATGAAGCCGGCGATGAAGCTCAAGGACTCCATCATGATCAAAGCATAGGGGATGGAGTGCAAGAGGGAAAATAAGACGACAGCAGAGTAGCAACAGCTTAATGAGTCGATGCTGAGAGCATGCATAGCTCAGCCTTAAGGCGGCAAACACGCTCGGTCAGACAAAAATCAGGAATACTCTGTCAGACTAAAGCTTGGGCTGTTCAAAGGAGGGGGGGGGAGAGAAAAATGGGGAAAAGTCTGTTGAGGAAGTAGGTGGGCGAGGTTGGCTCTCATGAATAATATGGGGGTAGGGGGAAGATCCCCCTTCGTGGTGCTCGTCTGGCTGCAGTCGTCGGCCGAGACCGTGAGATCGGGCACTCTGTACAAGTACAAAGTGTAAGTTTATATGAGTGTGTACTTGGGTATGGTGCAGTAGTTCACTCGAGTGGTTGCTGTCAAAATAACTGCGGTGATTTTTCCATCTAAATCACCTTTGTCCGGCCGAGCAGCGGCTGCTCTCCTGCTGGCTCACTCAATGAGTAAGAGTAATGCATATCGTGTGAGTGAAAAAGAAAGTCCCTTGCTTCCCCCCCCCCCTCTCGTCCTTCTCGTTGTCTCCCCTCCCCTCCTCCCCCAAGTCCTTCTCCTGCAAGTTCCACTTTTCGCGCCTCATGCTGTCCACGCACAACGAGTTGCCAGCCTTGTGCTTCTTCGAGTAGGAGATGGAGGAGTGTTTAGACCCCTAATGGTCCATCCTCCCCTGCTGGTCCGGTGTCGGACACGTTGGTGAGAGGTAAAACTCCTGCTTTCTCTCTCTGGAAAATATGTCAATTCCCACGTGGAGCAATATTATGAAGTCTCCACGGTCCGGAAGTCCCTGGGAGTTGGCCTCTAGAGAACCATGGGTAGATGTGATTTGCCCTCCCCCCCTTGCTGCTAACAATAATGCGGGAATGATTATTGGGGCGCAACCAAAGACAGATTTAGTCTTTTCCTTTTCCCCACCTCAGTGGGAGTCTTTAGTCAGTGAGAGACGAGAGATCCCTGCTGGTTCGGCTGCTTTCTAACCTGAAATTGCTTAATGAAACTTTTCTTCAGGCTCCTTCCTTACATGCTGGAATAGTACGTTCCGGGGCTTTACGAACACGAGGTCGCCGAGGTCATTGAGGCCGACGACGGCCGAGTAGAGAGACAGAGAGGGAGAGGCCGCCTCGCCGCCTTTCGCAAGCATCGTGATCAATTTCATTTCTAACGCTGGCTGTTTTATCAAAGTACAATTTCTTCTTCTCGGGATCACAAATTTCTCATATATTATCTTTTTTTCGTTAAAAGGGGTCAAGACCTATAGGGGAGACTTTAAAGCCCACTCAACTTTATGGCCGACTTCCAGTACCTAAGGCAGGCCGTAAAGCCGCCTCTTATGGCTCGGGCTCAGTACATAGGAGATGATGGAAAGTATGAAATCTGGCGTCTTTTGCGTGTCACGTGTCCTTTCTGCCGAACTTTCAGATCTTTCATCTTTCAGTCCCCCCGTCCCGTTTCGCAGCTTTCCGTCTCGACGCTGGTGTTTAATTTGCTTTACTCTTCTTACTTGTCTAATTCTGACTTTCTTGAAAAAGAAAGTCAACTTACTCTGGACTTATATGGGCAGACTTTACAGCCCCTGCTCAACTTTACGACCCCCCCACTCAGTACATAAGACGGGGAGGCCGTAAAGTCGTTCTTGGTACTCTCCATCACTACGTATATATTTGGAGGGAGAGACGGTGAAAAGTATCGAATCTGACTTTGAAAGACTCTGACTTTCCAGGAATATCGGACACGGCTTTTAGTAATGAAGAAATCAGCTGTCAGGCGAAATGGCCATCAAGTCCTAAGAGCGATGGTCGCAGATAATAATTTTCTTTTATGCAGCAGAAGAAACCACCATTGGTTTCTTCTCCTTTGCACGATCCTCCGAGACCTCCTCCCACACCCTGAATGGATGAAAAGTGGGCTGATGGAAGAAATGACGATTATTTCTCGCCAGGGGATATTTGGGGAAAACGAATCCCCTCAGTGGGAGGGGGGGGGGGTCGTTCATGGTGGACTGCTAGAAATTGATTGATGACTCCAGCAGAAAAGAGAGAAAAAGATTAGTGTGTCTATGCTGAAGTATTAGCACCAAATGGAGTCCTCCAGCAATGCTTACAGATAAAGGACTCCACGAGTGCGTGTGTGCGTGCGCGCGCGCACACGCGTGTGTCCCCTTTCTCCCTGACTCTCTTATCTGCCAGTGTGGGAATTCTCGCTGAATACACGGGCCCTATGGAGTCTTGACATCTCTCAGGGCCCCTACATATAATACTCTCTATACATTTGCCCAACTGCTTAAGATATCTTTTTTCTTATAAGGTCCAAAAATGTAAATGTCTGTTGGCTTCAGGTAGAGAGAGAGGAGGAGGAGTGAGCTATAGGTTTTGCCATCCCCTCTTCCTTTTTTTGGATGCATCATTTGGCTGAGCTGTGCCCGGGGGCTAAAGAGGGGCCTGTCTCATTAGGCCCATGACCTCTTGGCAGCCTCAGACCCTCGGCAAAGTTTCACATTGCCTTTTAGATACTCTTTTGGCAGCCCCGCCTTTCTAGCATAGCTTAAACCTTCTACATGATTTATTGGGGGAGGAGGGGGGTGAAAAGGGGGGACTTTTTTCTGTCTCTTTTTCTGTCATAGGCAAGCGCTTTTTATTCACAGTATGGGTCAAAAAAGTATGATGGAGACATGAGAGGGCAGAAACACGCGCAGTGAAGCAGACCTGTGGCTGTTGGAGCCACCACACGAACCGGCCATTCTTTCCGGCTCAAACGGTATCGCTCTGAAAAGCAAACTGAAGGGGGGGGGAGAAGAGAAATGACCGTCCATAAAATTAACGTTGTGTTGTCCATTCTTTTATTTCCTCCTCCCCTTTTGGCCCCCAGAAAGAGGGGAGGGGGGGAAGGGGGGTTAAGGGCAAGGACCCCTCGAAGGGGGCCACCGATCTGCATACACGGACCATTTGCCATGTACCTGTCCCCAAAGAATGGGAAGAAGTAGCCCGGGAAGAAAGAAAGAAACGTAGCCTTTCTGGGCCACTGCAGCTGCTTTCTCCGCTGCATTCATGCAGCATGTGCAACCGCTGCAAGCGCTATTTGCAGCACAATTCTCATCTTGACTTTTTTCTTTGCTAGCAACCTGCTTTCAAGCATTGCCCCCCCCCCCTCCTTTACCGGGTGTGTGGAAAGTGGTTGAGCATCTTCGAAAACCTTGTCTCTGACACACTTCTAGTCATTGCTTGGCAACGCTGCTCACATTGGAAGGGTTCGATCTTTGAACTCTCGAATCGCACGTATCCACACCTGCACTGAACAAGTTCGTTGTACGGCCTCAGACTGCCGAAATTGGTCTTGTCAAAGTTGTTCCCGCCGAGTGGGGTGAGGACTTTCCGGACACACGGTAGTTTGGATTGAGCCATTTTCTTCCAGTCGTTGTGCCAGAGTTGCTTTGAAGTTGTGCGCAGCCTCTCTCCAAATCATGCTCGAATGAGTATTGACAAATTTTCTTGTGTGTATGTGTGTGTTTGCGCAGAGGAAGCTGGCGAGTCAATCAAATGTTTACGAATCAAGAGGATGCATTTTCTTTCTCTCTTAGGAGAGTTTTTTCCCTGACTTTGCCAAAATGAGAGGAGACCTTTGGACCCCTTGGATCGACTTTTACGCGGTCGTTGAACCTTGCAAAAAAAACCCGGATCGATTCTCATGAAACAATACTCGCAGTGTTTTGACACACAATTTGGAGCAAAGTCCGTGACTTTTGAGCTGTTGCTGCTCAAGCTCCTCTAAATCCAGGCCGACTTCTTCAGGCCCCTCAAGAAGATGCATCCTTCACCCCTCAGAGGATAGCAATTGCCATCATAATGTGGGAAAGAAGAGAATGCAATCTCAGATCTTTTATATGCTGCTGCTGTTGCTGCTCAGTGGGGGAAATATTTCAAATCTGGAGCGCGCCAATTTCATTCCCCCCCCCTCCGGCGTCTCCCTTATCCTTGCTCTTCAAAAGAAATGTCAGGCGAATGAATTTAATGGCCTTTATCTCTACTCCCCCCCCCCCCACATGAAACAGTAGTGGCTGGAGGATACAGTTTGAGTCAAAAAGAAACTCCCCCCCCTCCGGAAGAACGTCTTTCTTCACTACACTTCATTGACGCTTTTGGGCGGCTGCAGGGAAAGATCTGCTCTTACTTTCCGCCTTATTCTTTCTCTCGCAGAAAGTAAGAACTTTCACACTTTCTTGTCTCACACGATCACTTAAGGGGGGGAGGGGCCAGATAGGCACAGCAGGCCTGTTATTATTGCTGCCTTTTCACGCTTCGTAGGAGCATCGAGGAGTGATGGAATGAGAGAGAAAGCAAAAAAAAACTCTTTAGAGATAGTCCTAGTGACGGATTTTTTTTTTTTTTGGGGGGGGGGGGGGGGTGGCTTTTACCGCGTTTTTGCCCATTTGGGACCCAGGGTTTGAGGCGTGCATTGTGCGCCCAAGTACGG
>JAAUXU010047657.1_pt1 | contig 21042 bp, 29 predicted proteins | sample 7278151 | NCBI WGS metagenome assembly JAAUXU01 (sample SAMN14350113, study PRJNA611818) | marine sediment metagenome | isolation source: surface marine sediment (1.8m) | place: French Polynesia: Moorea | collected 2018-08 | reverse complement strand
TATATACACATGTGTACGGATATATACACATGTGTACGGATATATACACATGTGTACGGATATATACACATGTGTACGGATATATACACATGTGTACGGATATATACACATACTTAAACAGTGTGCGTATGTACTGACTTGTTCATGGTGTAGTCGACAGTGAGCTCCACGTACTCCTCGACGTTATCCACATCGACTGCGGTGACTGCGCCGTTTTGCGTCAGGTCCACCGTGCCGTCAGAACCGAATACGCACGATCCGGCCGAATACTCGAATGTCAAGCACAAGTCGGACAGCTCGACCGCAGAGGAGGCGGCCTCGGACCCGACCTCCACCTTGAGATCGGCCAACATCTGCGCACGCTCGTCATCAGACAGGAACTCCGAAGACTGTAGGAGGGCCTGCTTCTTGGCAGAGAAGGTCTGGAGACGCTGCAGGAACTCTCCGCGGGGACGGTCAACCTGAGGTGAAAAACACACTTCACTAAGCAGTCGTTCATTTGACAAGAGTTCAACATTCAAGCCAGATGTGCTCGATGATAATGAGCTCTTGGAGGTGACTTTACCTGCACGAGGTCCTCCAAGGTGAGCATGTGAGCAAACCAGGCACTGCTGTTGTTCCCGCCGCCCCCTGACGTGTCCAGGTCAGACTCCTCCGACAGGATGGAATACATAGAGGAGGCCATCAACTCGTCATCCTGCGTCGTCTGCTGGTGCACGATCCTGGACTTTTCCCTAACAACACTGCTCACTTCTCCGCCGCAGAGAAGCTTGAGAAACGGGTAGGCCAGTGGCAAGTCCACCAGGCGGTTGTCCTGCAGTGTCTTGGCCAAGAAGGCGCCCAGGAACCAAAAGTACTTGCACACCTTGCTGCATAACTCACTATCTTGAAGCAGCGGGGCAGGAAACAGGCCTGAAAAGATAGTCCGCCATTACGTCCATTTCATTAATACGTGAGGTGTTGATTTGCGGTATCCAACTGAAACTTCACAGCTTACCAGCGTCCCTGCTGACGTAGTATCCGGGCGGCCTCGCGCCGTCGCCAACGTTGCCTACGACCTCATCCAGGGTGGTCGTTGCCACCTTTCCTGGGTTCTCCTCGTCGTCACAAATCCACATGCAGAGATCCTTCCTCTGTAGCTCGGCTGCGACAAGGGCGAAGAACTCCAAGGTCGGCCCAAGCCCCGTGCCCTCCTCGCCAATGAACTCAACCTCCAGAATGGCTTTTCGGTCAGCGTGTGCGCGGAGCACCTGCAAGTTGTTCAACATTAACGGGGACGTTTGTGCAGAGAAAGTGCTGCTCGCTGAGCAGCGTGTAGGACAGCGTGAAGGACGGTGTGCGCCCACGTACATGTCCTCACTATGGGTATCCACGTGGGCTGGCTGTCGCTCTCGCACAATATCTCCCTCACCTGCATGGCCCACGCGAGCAGCTTCCCATCTCCTGCTCGGCCCCGAGGAACTTTGACGCGCTCGTGCTTAATTCGACCCACGCGGAATTCATGCAAGTCGTCACTGCCGGAGACGCCACCGGCCCCGCCGCCACCACCCGAGACTCCACCAGCGCCGGCAGCGCGGCCGCGCCCTGCGCGAGCACGCTCGTTGTTCTGGTCGCGTTGGTTCTGCAGCCACACGATGCTCCTGGAGGCACCGAAGGCCGTGCACTGGAAGTACAGCAGCCTGGTGTCAAAAGGGAAGAGCATGGGGCAGCTGGAGGTCAATTCGTGACACCACTCTGGCAAAGCATCAGCAGCTAAGATCAACGGATCCTGTAAATGAAAAAAGCATAACAGTTTAAGAGTCCTTGAGCTGGATAAAGTTGACAAGTAGTGAGAGGTCTACCTGCAACTGCTGAACCAGCTTGTTGGTGATCTTTTTGGAGTGGAACAGTTGATGCAACTGTTGCGCGGCCGCAGACACGAAAGTCGATGATGACGCGGATGCCACGGGCAGGAACAACAGGTACAGCTGTCGCAACAGTTGCAGGACCTCGTCCAGCGAACACTGGGACTGGTTCATGGCCGGCAATTGCGGCAGCAGCGGATTATTGTTGCATGACGAACCTCGCCTGTCAAATATTTAGGTGTGCACTTGATTAGGATGAAGAATGCGATAACTGATTAAGGGTGGTGACTTACCTAGAATATTGCTCCCCTTCTCCCTCACTCTGTTGTCTGCTCTGACGTCCTCGTTGTTGCTGTTCTCTGTAGAGGATCACGTATGTCGGTTCCCACACGCGCCTGATCTTGTCAGCCTTTGAGCCCACAGCAGCCGATTGCATCACCTACAATCATGTTAAAACATTAGAAATCTAAACACCACCCACCGCTGAATGTCTAGTCGTGCCTGCTGTACGGCCCGGAAGATGGTCCAATCGCTGCAGTCGGCCAAGTCGACCTCGACGTCAACCACTCCTGGGAGATTTGGGCCTCTCAGGGTCAGCTGTAGTGCAGTCGGGGAAGCGGGGCAGAGTGGAGGAGACGTGGGTTGAACGCATGCACCCGGTGGAGGGGTAGCCGAGGACGAAGGAGAGGATGGGCAGTCCCTGGGCAGAGGAGATGACGGCGAGCTGCCTGGTGCGTCCACCTCGAAGTCACTGGTCTGTAGAGAGAAGAAAGAACTCAGAGCTGTTATTGTAGACCACACACTGAATAGCAAGCGGGAAGGTGGCCCAGATTGTCATTGTTTAGTGCGAGTACTCCTCATGTAGGACGTCCCACCTGATTCACATTGGTTCTGCCCGGTCGGGGATCAAAAGCCGGGATGAGCGCTGAGAACTTCCTCCTGAGCACGTGATCGTCGTCCCACGCTTTGCGCCTCCAGCCGCTGCCACTGTTACTTGAGTGGACGGGGCGATGCGCCGCCGCCGCCATGGCCGCTGAGGCGACGGATCCATTCCTGGCTCTTGCTGCAGCTCTTAACCCCCCAGCGCCCGTGGAAGTGGAGTTTTCGAAGCCTTCCTCATCAAAGTTCTCATCAAATTCGTCATCTTCGTCTTCGTCTTCGTCGTCATCATCCTCATCGTTATCGTCATCATCGCCGCCACCGCCACTGCTGCCTCCACCACCGCCGTTAGCGACGTGAGGCAATTCATCGTCGTCCTCCAGCTCGGCCAGCAGCGAGGACGCGCGGCAAGACTCAAGAAACTCCTCAAGGGAAACTTGGTCGGATTCAGACATTGGGTGGGCGGCGTTAGAAGACACAGGTGGCAGGCGGGCACTTCCAGTCGCGGACCCGCTATTCCCTGTCGAAGCGGTTGCTGAGGTGCCACCGCCAGGTCCTAAAGTTGGATAACTCTGCGCTGTACCCAATAAGCCGCCAGGAAAGTTGGACGAAAGCGCCAGACGCACAAGACTCGAGACAGATCTTGCGCCAGGGACGCCAAAGAGGCCACTGCCGCTTTGACCGCTGCTAGCGGCGGCCGCAGCAGCTGCTGCAGAGGACACAGCCTGGTTGCGGCTGTTGGTTGAGGCCACAGAGCCACCGCCAGCTCCAAGTATGCCTATTGAAACCAAGGATCGTCAGACATAACAAAGATCAGTTTAACATTCGCTCTTTGGCATTCACCTGTCCTCCTCCTCTTAGCGACTGCTGAAAGCGTCTCCAGCAGACTGACGGTAGACGCAGCCTCGCTGGCGGTTAAGTTGGGCTCGCTCGAGCTCATGTTGCCCGAATTCTTGTCTTCACTGCTAGATTGAGCCTCTTCTGAATGATGACAAGTAGTGGAAACGGCGGCCGCAGCAGCAGCAGCCGGGCCAGAGTCATCGGATGAGACCGAGCGCCGTGGCTCGTGATCAGCGCTGGAGGCGGCTGCGGCTGCGAGCGCCGCTGGCGCGGCGTCCAAAGCAGAAAAGTCCAGCAACTTCGACGAGACGAACGCTGCACGTCGATTGTTGGGAGAAGCTGAGAAATTAACAAGTGTGTCTGGTACGGTTCTCGATGAGCGCGGCAATTCTTACTTGTCTGAGATGATGTGGACGGCTCTTTTTTACTCGTAGTTTGTCTGGTTGAAGAGCTGTTGGCTGAAGAAGAACCAGATGCCGCCAAATTCATGGTGTGGACTAGGTCTGCCAAGTCCGAGGCCAGGCTGGTGGCAAGAGACATCATGTCTGAATCCAAACCTAGTAAACACAAAGTTTTCCAATATATTCTGTACATATCAACATGCATTAGTGTGTTTACTTCCTCGTGAACACTCACTTTCCGTCCTGCGTTGGTCTCTGGGAGCGGTGGCCGCTGACAGATCGCCCGTGACCAGGGACTGCGAGAGGGACGTCGCCAGGTTGTCGACGTTCAGGTGGCTGACCTCGCTCAACGCACGATCAAGACGCTCCTCGATGCTATTGTGAAAGGTAAGTTTCGTTCAGGCTATGCTTCCTTAGAATTTCTCTTAAGAATTTTGCCTGCTTGAGAAGTAACTTACTGTGACAGGTTGGCCTCGTTGTCCTCCGAGACGGCGATGGGCAGAGGCGGCGGTACCGGTGCAGCCTTCGTCTCCTGCGCTGCAGAAGCTTCGCTGCCTCCTACTGGGTCCATGAAAGTGTCCTGGAATTGAAGAATAAGTTTCAACTGAAAAATCACGGCAAACTTTGCAGGAGAATTACCCAAACGCGGCAAACCTGGTCCTCCTCATCGTCGTCAAGATCATCCTCCTCCTCTTCTTCCTGGACAATGTTGTCTACCACTTCCATGAGAGGAGGAAGCAGATCATTCTCGTTGCTGTGACTAGCTGATGCAACCATGGTGGAGGAGGAAGTGGGGGTGGCCAGGGACAGCGGGGCAGAAGAGGAGTAGGGCAAACGGCCCAAGTACTGACTGGGCTGCTGCTGGACGCCTTTCTCTTCATCAGGTGTCTTTAGAGTAAGCGGTGAGAAAAGTTAAGGTTGCAAATCACGCATTGGTACACACGTGTTAAGATTGGTAAGATCAAGTGGCAAGGTCCATTCATATCACAAAAATCTGCTATTGCAAGCGCGCCCAAAGATTGAAATGTCATTGAACTAGCCTGAGCTACTGTCAAGTCAATTAAGATGAAACTTTTGCCAACCTTTGTGGAGGATATGTTAAGAATGGCCTCAGCGAGGACGGATGATGCGACGGCCTCCGCCGCCTGTCTGGCGGATAAGTTATCCTGTTTCTCGCTTAACCCAACTTGAGATGGGACCTCCTAGAGAAGAAATTGCTGATCAAAACATGCACCAAATTTGCAAAATGTCTGCAAGAGATGCCGGTGCAGTCTACGGTACCTGCTTGGGCGCTGCCAGATTGTCTGCGGACGCCGTCTGCTCGAAGGACTGCGGCTCCTCCTTAGCGGCCACGAGGCTCGGGGTCGAGCTGGCTTTGACTCCACCGGTCAGCACCCGGGGGCTACTCTTGCTGCCAGTGCATGAGGTTGTGGAGGGTTGCTGCAGCAATGACGGGAGGATGTACTTAAATGTACGACCTTTTTGTCTAGCCGTAGCACTTACCTGAGTTGGGGAAGTGAACTGTGTCTTTGGCAGTGAAGCGCCCACGACCTCCGAGGCTGCGGCTACCACAGTGGCCACGATTGGTGGCTGCTGCGGTGGCGGAGGTGGCGGCGGAGGAGGACACGGATCATAGTTGGGGGCGAGCTTTAGGTCGAATTTACCCTCTGCACCCATCCTGTACGAGTTGGAACCGCCGTGATCCCATGTGACGTCGATCCAACCGTTGTGGAGCTCGCCAGTGACTGTTCCTGCATCAAAGAAAAATAATTGAAAATGACCAAGATCACCCAGTGATTAGTGATTGAGCCAGTCATGAATTTTATGTCATTTCTGTATCAATGCGCTGTTAGTACCATCGCCTGGGGGATTTCCATCCTGATCTCTCCACTTCCAGTCAATGCCCCTGGCCACTCTGGCCCCCACGGCCATGTGCTTCAACACGTGCGTCCTCATTAGCTTCCTCTGGCGTCTCAGTGCGGCTTCTGCCTCTTTGGCAGCCCTAAAAACACAAACTGTATAGTATAGCCTGAAAGAATAGCTCTCAGTGCAACAAAAGTCACACCTCCCCAGCTCCTCGCAGACTCCGATGACGCTCCCATAGAGCTCGAGTCCTGAGAGAGAGAGGTAATGGGTCTGGCCCGAGGCGTTCTTGCCGTTCTGCTGGATGCGGATGTGCCTCCAGCCGAGACGATGTTGCTCAGCGGAGGATTCTTCTTTGGGGCCCTCAAGGATCCACGTGGCGACGCTGCCGGGCTCGTTTAGGCTGACGTCGTCTGTGTGATCCTTCAGGGTTGTCCAGTTGACGCCATCACGAGATACCTGTAACCACATGGACTCGTGAATGTTCTCTACTTCGGCAAGATCTCCTACGCGGTGACAAGCACGAGGTCTCTGGTTTTGCTCACCTGGAACTGCCAGGATCTGAGGGCGGACCTGCCGTAGCCTCTGGCATGTCTGAGCGAGTAGGCCTTCGGAATGAACCAGAGACCAAGGTCCACGGCGAACCAGGCTCTGCGGTCGTCATTGGTGTGGCAATTGAGGGCGCCGGCGTCCCTGGACAAGATGTCCTCAAGCTTGCCATAAGGCAGGTGGCGGCCCTCTGATGACGTCACCACCACAAGTCCATATTGGGCTGCAATAGATTGGAAGATACAACGCGATCAGACAAAGTTAGAAGGGTAAGGGGTAGGTGGTTACGGGTGCTAAGAAAGGATAAGTTTGAGCATTGGGAGCAACGTAAAACTAGTGTAGACATAGAACCTGCTCCATGCAATGCATACGTCGAGCCGTAGAGTGACTTACCCGGATTGACCCACTCCGGCGCTGTCCGGGCGTTGGTTCCAATCCAATACATAAGCCCGTTTTCGTCGAAGTGGCTTTGATGCGCAAGCTCAATGGGAGCGCACTCGCCAGATGCCACAGACGTCGCCTGGCGTATGAACCTGAATGTCGTTCTGTCATAGTCAAACCACTGCTTCGCCACCATCCTCAGCAGGAACTTCTCGAGCTGCCCGATCGAGGCCAAGGGCTCCATCTTGAGCGTGCAGCCGCTGCGGTCGAGCAAGTTGGGCTCTGAAGCTCCACGCTCCAAGCGGAAACGAAGGCGTCTGCAAAGAACAGAGCCATCAACATGACTCCTACGTCGTCCCTTGAACTTATGATTCACCTGGTCAATATCTGCAGTCCACATCCTCCGGCTGTCTGGTCATAGAGAAGCACTGGCAGCCTCTCCATGGACTCGAGCACCGAGACCAACTTTCTGACGAGTTCGGCTGAGGGTTTGGCGTTTTCCTTGTCCACAAAACACTCTCTGAAGATTTCAACTCGCTGTTTCTGGAGCTTTGCTGATTTCTTGGCCAGCTTCGACGTGTCCGCATTGGTCGACAACGACGCAAACAGCTTCAGCAGCATCTTTAGTGAAATATGACACAAAACTGAGCAGAGAACTTACAAGTTAAATTGAAGCATCGTTCATTACCTGTATGAGTCCTGAACTGTGCAGTTCAAAGGCGGAAACGTTGTTCTCGTCCTCCAGGATCTCCGCCAACTCCGTGAGCGCCTCCCTCATTTCAGAGCTCCAATCGGATTTAACATTCCTCTGGTGTTGTTTCAAGCAAGCTACGTCAAGCCGATCCACGATCGTGGACAAAGTTGCCACAACTCCTGCGAGAGACAGGAACATGATTTTGAGCACCTTCCAGACCACGGAGTTCCTCGTCAACTTTTACCTCTGGGCTTTGCTTGCGCGACCCTGAAGTAGTTCTCGTAGATGTCCCTTGCGTTATTCCTCACCCTCTGCTTCACCACCTCCATCTTGCCGCGCAGCTTTTTCGTCCTCTTGGTGGACCAACCAGCCGCAAACTCGGGACCCAGGGACGTCTCAGCTGTGAACGTGTGCTTTGTCCCTCTGCAATAAAGAACACTCAAAGTACATCCCAATTTCAAGAATAATGGTGTGAATATATATAAATATCTAGCTCGACGATCTTACCTGTTTGACTGAAAAAGAAATCCAGGCAGATCTTCCTTGAGGATCGTTGCCTGCTGTTGGCCATCAGAGTTCACGATACTGAGTTCCCCTTCCACCGTGGAGGAGATATTCCAATTGCCGACCGACAAGACGACATCAGGGGAGGGGCGGGTCAAGAGCGGCGTGGCCGATTGCGAGTCTTTTACGGCTGACCTACGAATGTAAAATAAGATTTCTGTAGCAGTAGAAAGATCCTCCCCTTTGACTATTTGAGGCAAGGACCTTCTTTGTCGTACAACACGAGTCATTAAGAGCTAACAGGTCACCGTCTCCGCCATTATCAAGAATACCTTGCTCGTTGGAGCTTCTCTAGAAACTCTCCTCTGTTCTCGGAGGAGTCTGATCCCCCTTCAGGACTGCCGCTGGAGTACATTGTGGCCAATTTCCCGTCGAGGATGAATCTGAACCACCCGTTAGACCCGTTTGAAAGCTCAAGCGCGGCCGCGTCAGACCAGATGTAGAGGCAGTCGCGCCCGCGCGCGATCGACCAGTCCCGCCAGATATATCCCTTACCTGCAATACAAAATCATTATAACTTTCTCAAAGTGTGTTGATTTTATTATCAAAAGTCTTTAGTCAAAGAGATTTATAGATCTGACAAAGAGCCCTCAATTCTTACCCGCAACGACTTCTTTGGCGTCTTCTTTCGGGGCGGCAGCTTCTGCTGATGTGGGCGTGAGGATCTCTCCTTGGCCGCCGCTGCTGGCGCCTGCTCCGGTGCTGGGGCCGCCCATGGGGGACCCTGAGCCGGTCGAAGAATCGTCGTCGCCGTCATCACTTAAGGAGAGCGCATGCACCTGACACATGTTAAGACAACTGGTCAACTACCTGGTTTTATGAGATCGAGCTGTGTTCATCACCTTTGAGTAGAGTCCTAACTTGGCGAACTGCTCGAGAAAGATCCCTTCGGGGTCCTTGGTCATGAGGTCCTGAATGATGATGAGGACAGTGAGGTGACCCTCCTCGTCTTCCTCGTGGTCAAGAACAGCCGTCAAGACTTCCACCAAAGCAGCAACCTTAAAAATGATTTAAGAGTCTTAGTAGAATGCAGGTTGATCATGTTTATGCTCCTGCTTACTAGCTGCTTGTTCTCTGTTGCCACTTGCGTGAGGAGATCGACGTGCAAGTAGTGGACGATTTTCTTGATGAGGCTGAGGCTGGAACGCTTCACGGATTGGATCATGGTGGATTGGAACGAGTGGCAGAAGAGCGGCAACAGAGTCTTTACATACACTGGGATCATCTCGGGATCACCTAAGCGTTGAAGTAATTCAATGAGCTGCAATAGGTAGTACGCAGGCACCACTTTTCCTTACCCTTGGGTTCTAGGTCCTCCTCAGAAGCGGCAGCGGCGGCGATTGATGCGCTGCCACCACTGCCGCTGCCGCCGTCGACGCCGTCGCTACCACCACCGCCGCCAGCACCAGTCGCAGCAGGCGATGCGGCTGCCACTGGTGTGGTGACAGCCGCCGCTGCCACCGCCTCCTCCACTGTGAGCAAATCAGCCGGACTCTGAAGGATGCTGGCCACTTCTCTGTGACCGGGATCATTGCGCTCGCGGGCTTTGTCCAGGGGATTTTTTCCGTCCTCGTCCCGGAGGTCAGGGTTCGCCCCAAACCGAAGGAGAACGCGAGCAATTTGTGGTCGACCGAAGCAGGCAGCGTAGTGAAGGGAAGAAGACCTAAGGAATTGAGTTTATGACTACTCTCAACGGATGTTCAGGATTCTTTTGGCTTAAATCTTAGGCTTAAGGACAAACCCCGGTCAGACACCCTAGTGGTAAAAGGGTCAACGTGGCTTTTGTAGATCTGACTCCAACTGCAGTTCGCTTACCTCTGTCCTTTGTTGACGTCAGCGCCTCTCTGACAGAGGAATTCAACCATATCCTGGGTGCCGAAGGCCGCGGCCCAGTTGAGCAGAGTCTGGCCAACATCGTCCATGAAGTTCACCTCAACGTTGCCGCTCTCAACCGCTTCGATAAGTGCATCAGTGTCCTTGGGAGTATAAGCCATTGTTATCGGCCGAAAACAGAAAAATATTAAGGATCTTCTTCTTACTTTTGATCGGATACAATCGATAAGTTGCCTGTGCGTCCTCTCCCCGGCCGAATCCATCCTTTTCAAGTTGGAGCCAAGTCTGGCCGAGCTGTTAGAGGCAGCAGCGGCTGCCCTGGGCAGTGCGCGCCGGCCCTCAAAGAGGAGGACAAGCAAGAGGTCAACGAGCCTCATGGTGTCGAGCACGCAGCGCTCATCGGCGGCGCCGAGCGCTGACTCCACCGCCTCAGGCAGCTCGGGGGACCTCAGGAGCTCCGACGTCACCTGCGACGAGCCTCGACATAACGTCGAGAGTAGGCTAATCGTGGTGCTAACGGAGGCCGGCGTCGACAGAGACGCCTCAGTTGAGGTGGGCGCAGTTGCAGGACTGGCGACTGCGGCTGCGCTCAAAGAAGCGCCGCTGGAGCTGGCGTTGAGCGACGTCGAGGAGGCACCTACGGCGTTGGCGCGGCTCAACCTGAAGATGAGCTCGTCCGTGAGTCCGTGCTTGGCTAACGGCGCCGGATCCACGCTCTTGCGAATGAAACGGTCGGCCAGCGATGCAAAACACTTTAAGGCACCATCCGAAACCTATGCAGAAAACATTGTCACAACTCTGGGATAAAGGCAACATCTTCGTCATCACCCGTACCTGAGCGTCGTCACTGCGCAGCAGGGTCGACAGGGAGGACACGCACGAGGGCAAACTCTCGTCATGGGGCTCCATTTTCGTGCACAGCCTTGAAAAACATAATAAAGAGGAATGATGGTTACTTAATACAAACTGGAGAAAAACTCCACCACGCCAAACTAACCGGGAGATGACTGCCATTGCGGAGTGTAGCGTATCCCTGTGGATGATAGCGCCGTGGTCCTTGATAAAGGAGAGGACGAAGGTGAGGCCGCCGGCCTCGAACACTGATCCGGCCTCGCGCGTGCAGATCAACTCCAAAACCTGACGAAAAGTGTGGGTTTTTACCTCAGCTAAGAGGGGAAGATTTGCACGGGCTCACCTTGATGCACTGCTCGGCCAGGTCTTTGGAAGTCCTGGAGCCAGCGACGTCGGCGATGACGAGCCTGCTGCACATGGCCTTGATTGCTCCCTCCACGGCGACGATGCGGCGCGTGCACTCGGCGGACACGTCCAAGTAGTACGTGATAGCTCGCGCAGTCACCTCCAGCACCTACACAAGTCGTGCCACAACTCCAACTCTGCACATCTGTCTAATCGAGTCATTCTTTAGTCGGGTCTCACCTGATCCGGGGCCTCCTCGTCCAGGAAGATCCTGCACAGCGCTGGCAAGAACGTCCTTGGTGGACATGACTCAAAGCATCTGAAATAGTAGACCCATATTATATATAATCATATCACCTACAACAAAAGAATTCCGGATGCGCAGATTAATGTAGGGTGCACTAAAAATTGGCTATGATGACAACGCGAAAGCGATTTTCGGAGACAATTCCATTGCACTGATGTCAGGTCATGTGGGTGTTCTTTGTTCGCCTGTGGGGTTACTCATCCCATTCTCCTCCCGACGAAGATCGATCGGCCTCAGGCTGGGGCCCTCAGTTGCCCTGGTACGTTACAGCCTGTTTGAGGGTACAGCGCAGCCGTAATCCTTGTTGAGGATGTCAGGCTACCTCTTCTCAATGTGACCAATCAAGTTGTCACAGTTTTTGACTCGTCGCTACGCACAGCAGTTGCCAATCTTGATCAGACTGAGGAGCTGAGATATGAGCAATCATAGGTACCGAAGTTGATTGCGGCCAACTATTTTTATAGAGCAAATTGCCAGTCATTGCTCTACACGTTTGATCTCAAGAACACTGGGATTGGGTGAAAAAAGGTAGAAAAATTTGGCCCGAAACTTGTAACAAGTGGAGAAAACCATCCTGAGGATCATGCACACTCGGTGTGTAGAGAGAAAAGCTGTATGATTACCTGTCTACGTTGTCCGACATGAGGAGGAGCATGCAGAGCTGTTCCAGAGAGATGAGCTGCATGTCGCGCTCATCGCCAGTGCCGGTCTGGAGCCACTCCAGGAGTGTCTCCGGGTCGACCTCGGCCATGATCTAAACAACAACAAGAAGGGAATACTACAGGTGTTGCAAAAGTGAACAGTTCATAACTAATAGTCAGAAATTTGATAAAAAACAGATGTTCTCTGTGATAGCAACTGCGTCATCAGAAGCTATTATCAAGCTCCCTTCACTTGTGCTGAATGGGAGCAAAAGCGAAAATACCGCTAACTATCAAGGCCTAGAAAAAAGGCCCCTTCTCAGTGGCTCCCTAACCCAACTCTCTGAGTGCCAAACTCAGCAATATCAATGTTAAAGACATGATAGTGGTTTTTTCTTACTCAAAAGTCTGTAGAAGGAGGAGGAAAAGTTACCTCTTGAATGCGTCCTTTTCTGCGACCGTTGATCAGCACTTCCAGGGAACGGAATCACGCCGAGTTCACTCAAGCCTGGTCCAAGGCCTTGGCCTCCATGGCCACCTTCCTCCTCGTCTCGGCCTTTGGAAAAAGTCCTTGAAGATTCGAGAAGAGTGAGAAGTGAAAAGAGAACTGAGTGAGCAGAGTTGAAGCGCAGCTGGAGGCCTAGGGTTGGCCAACGAATCTCGAGTCGCGAGCCGGCTCGAGCTCGAGGTCAGTCGCAGACGGAACATCAAGAGAGTGGTTTGCGTAATCTTTTAACCTTTTTGAACGCCCAAAGCTGAAAGCCAAATCATAGTTCAAAGCTAAGTAGCTCTAGACGACCCAAATAGTTGCTCATCCCGAGCTGCTGCTGGCTCTGACCAGCTGTTTGCACGAAAGTCACCAAAAATTACATAAATCTTCCCCCAAGTTATGGAAGTCTGAATGAAGACTTCTTATCCGAGTCCATCTCAGAGGTTGTTCGTTAATCCTCCTCAGAGCGAGCTAAATATGGGTGCTCTAATATCAGCAGAGTTAAGATCACAACTATCTAGAGTTTGTGCAGCGATCTGGCCTAAACAGAACAATCATTTGCACTTAGAGGTTCAAAGTATTTTAGGACTTAGGATTAGTGGATTTAAATTGGTAAACTTTTCTCATGTGTCTGATGTGGATCCTTGAAAGATGATGAAACGTTCTGTCTTTGTCAGGATCTGAGTAGAAAAGAAATGGCAACTCTGAATGGTCCGGCTGGCCCTAGCTGATGTCGCTTTTTTGTTTGAAATCAGACGGGACAAACAGAGGTGTGACTGCAGAGATCCTTCACCTTGTTCGTGATGTCCGCGGCCTCCCGCGTGTCTCGCCGAGGCGACGTCGACTTCTACATGGAGCCGGGAGTGGACAGCGCATGCAAGTATGAAGAAAAGAACTGCTCCAGCCCAGACTCCACGAAGCTCTTGTATAGATAACCTGATCTTTCTGCCTCCAGGTTGCTTCACTCGTTGTTTCTGCAGTCCGTGGCTCTAAAGATCAACTCCTGGGAGTCTCGTCTGGCCGAGAAGCGCCGGCCCAAGGCCAAGATCACACCCATGGACCTGACGAGCTGCGCACAGGAGGTCTGGGATGACATTCACCGGGCCAGGAAGAATTGGAAAAAGACTGTCAAGTCCCACAGGTGCTGAAGTGTATTTTTTGTGGCTCATGTTTTCCCCCCTCATTTTGCCCCATTCTACTTTTACAGCGTTATACAACATGAGGAAGAGCAAGGTGAAGAACAGGAAGAAGAAGAAGAATCACGACCGAAGAGGAGGAGAAGACCCAACAGAGTTCATTAGATCAAACTCGACCAGACTTTGCTGAATCATCAAAGGGTGCAGAGTTGTTGTCTATACAAGTATCCAAAATATCGAGTGAGACAATGAGCGACGAAGAAATAGACAAAATCGTGCGTGTGTGCAAGAGAATCCTTAGGAAGAAGGTCCGTGTACACTTGAGAAATGTTTTGTTCTGCCAGGTTTCCACAGCTGTTTACCCACGTTTAGTCCTCAATGGTACACTTGCCTTTAGAACGCTTCAATACCTCGCTCGTCAACCCTGCGTTCGCTGGCCGCCAACCTCCTGGCTCTGAAGTTGGACTTGCGGACCTCGTACTTGTCGGACTCGGTCGTGCCAAAGTGCCCGGTCGACTTCGCCCAAGAGCTTAAGGTGTGCTCACACGAGACGTACATGGAAGAATTCAAAATGACCCCACCCACCCCCATTACTTTACTAGCGTGAAGTCCTAGAAGACGCCAATATTTGTCTCATCGAGTTGCCCGGGTCCGATGTAGTCTTCGCGCGCCGGGATCTTTTGACCCGGATCCTCCTGGCGGCCCCGGACCATTTCGTCTTCGTGGACGTGACGGGAGCGCCCGCGGTCGTCGAGGACCCTCCGAGGCTGGCTGTTCTTCATGCGTGGGCTGAAAAGATGGCAAAAGACGTCTCTTCTCGCGAAGGCGTCGTCGAGGTTGCCGAAGGCTCCATCAACTTGACGACGGCGGCCGGGATGTTGTTGGGCTACCCGATCGTCTACTGGTACCAGGTGAACTTGGAGTGGGCGACTGCAGCAATCAGAACTGATCTTTCCTCAGAGCTTGGGCAATTTTGCTCTGAGTGTTGAAGGCTCGTCCTGAGAAGGAGCTCAACAGTGCCTTAAGTGACATTAAGGCATTTTCATACTTCATACTTTTCTCGCTCAGCCTAATCCTGTGCAGATTGAGCAGCTTTTTCAAGAACCTTCACCACTAGAATTTTAATGGTGGGATCGCTGCAAACTTTCCCCCAAAAAGTTGCTGGCGAAAGCACTTTTTTAAGCGTGGGCGAGCAGATTCCAATTTGTGCGAAATTTGCATAAAACATGCAACTCTTTCCTCCCCCTTCCCTCGACGGGAATAGGAGGACGAGGCGGTGCCGTGGTTGGGGGAGCTGCGCGTGACCGAGGTCTGGCTGGGCGAGGACGTTCTCTTCAGCTTCTCCTGCCCCTCCGCCGTCGTCGAGAACCACTTGGTGTCCTCACACCTGAAGAAGTGGGAGACGTCGACGTCGGACAAGGGCTTGACGACCAGGACCACGGAGAAGAGCGATGTAACAGCTTTGGCACTGTGAAATAAACTGCGTGAAGCTCACAAGAGGGATCCTTTTTTTTCCTACTCACTACTCTTTGGGCATCAAGGAAAATTCTTTTTTTTTTGGCAAGGATCTTTTTTGCCCTCCCCAGAAGGAGACAGTTTGTCAAGCTGAAAGCCCTTAAATGCAGCAATGTTTGACTCGATCTTAAAGCAACTATTGCATTTTTCTACTGCAGTCTTGTACTTAAGACGCGCTCAACCAACGCAAATGTGCATAACTTCCACTCCAAACGGGGAAGGGGTAGAAAAATAATTTATGGTAGCGTTTTTGGCAGCCTTTTTTGGGGAAACCGTTTTCCAGAATGTTTATATTTCATGTGGAGGGGGAAGAGAGCATTTCGCCCCTCGAAAAATGAAGAAGATGGAATGTTATTCTTAGGTCCTATATTAGTGTGTCATTGGAACTCACTCAGTGACTTCGATGACATATTTTTTGAGGCAAAGGACAAAATTGGGCTCTTTGACGGATGGAATCTTGTCAGACATGGTCAAATCTTCTCTTACTGCTGTCCTGTCCGGTGGAGTCGAAGTAGAGCAGCGCTGGTTCAATGGGTCGATGATTGAGGCTTTCTTTATCTCGCACTATAAAGTGCATCTGCCTACTTTATTCGGTACTTTATCCTGCATAAAGAAACTGCTCAAGAGCGTATAAACGTTCACGCATGAGGAGGCCACTTTTTGCAAGCTTTTTTTCGCATATTCCTTTTGGCAAGTGAGTGACGTGTCTTCCAAGGGCTTTCGAGCCTATGAGCAGGGGTTCCCCCTTCAGCGCCGCGCTGCACTGAAGCACTGATTGCCTCCGAGTCCACCCGGGTTCCAGTCGGCAGCAGCATGACCATCGTCATCTTCATCTCGCCAATTTGGCGCCTGCAAATTCTGCAGCTGCAACAAAATTGGGAACCTCTGATGAAAGGTATTGACTTTCCCCTCAGGATTCGCTCAGATAAATATGGGGAAAGGATTGAATGATGAGATAAGGCAGAGACTCGATCCAAAAATACTTTTATGTACTGTCTGTCTCTCTGCAGTGATTACAGCGCAACCTTGATTTAAATCAGCCTCCGACTGGCGAAATGCAGTTTTGCAAAATGCAGTCTTGACTGCAGCTGCTTTTTTTTTTTTTTTGAGAAAATGCACTGATTTTGGAGCGGCGGCGGCGGCGGCGGCAGGAGAGGACGCGCGCTTCTGTCCTCAGTTGGTCTCATCCTTCGCTGCAACTCACAAGAAAAAAACCAAGGAATTTAAAAAAAAAAGACACGGAGGAAAAAAAAACATCATCACTGGGGAAAAAAATGTGCTGCTCTATTGTAAACATTCGTGTGAAGAGCTCTTTTCCCCACTTCTTGTATCATCTAAAGGTGGTTTATATTCAGTGCTTTCTTCGTCCCCAGCAATAAGATCAGTGATGGAGTCTGCGAGGAGAAGCCTGTCTTTCCCCGACGTCAGCAAGAGGATCGAAGCCTGCGAGGACGGTGACATCCGTCAAACCGTCGACGGCGTCTTCTATGTCTGCACCCACGAGAAGGAGGAGGAAGAAGAGGAGGACGAGGAGGAGGAGGAGGACGACGACGACGACGACAAGAAGTCGGATCTCCTCGGGGGAGTCCGACGCGAGCGACAGGCCCAAGTCCGAGTGGCCAGGCCCAGAAACAGGCCTGAGTCGTGGCGAAAACGTGTCTACGTCTTCAGACAGGAAAGAAAAAGGGCCAATTTCATTTTGATCGGGGTTCGGGGTTCGAGTGGGGTTCAAGCCCAGTGAGAAATGCTTCTCACTCTAGATACGTACGCGTACAATATACCAGAAGTCCTATATCTTTTAAAGTTAAGTAAATACGTGTGGACATTTAGTTCACTCTAGGTTCCACGCAAAGTATGAGCTCTTTTCGTACTGATCAGAAAGTATTGCCAAGTACTGCACAGTACAGCGCAGTCGTGAAAGTCAAATGACTTAAGCAGGCACCTAAGGTTAATCCCTCATTCCAGTCGGCCTCGTTGAAGGAGCAGCTTTACAGTAATGTTACATAGTCAATATTAAAAACGTCAGTTCAGTCCGTGCTGATGAAGTGTTACACATATTCTGACTCACTTTCAAGAGTCTTCAGAAAGTTGCCTAAATCAAACTTTCGACTAAACACTTCCATTTCGAACGAAGAAGATCAGTTAAAGGCTCCACCTTTAACTGTGTGACATAATAAGGAACAGCTGGAGTGACATTTTTTGAGGGACTTTTTGTCAAAAATGCGTCTTATTTGCTGTCCAATGAGCTAATCCAGGTGTTGCAACCAAGCCTGATCAGTACACAAAGTTGCCCACGCTGCTGAAGAGTCCTGGACTGGAGGAAGCGAGCTCAAGTTTCGTGGGGCTCTGGGTGAAGATGAGCTAGTGGGTATTTCCTGGCACGGTGTTTGGACTGCGCTGCGTGCGACGGCGTTATCGTGTGAGCCACAAAGAAAACAGCTACAAGAGGATTATACAAAAAGGAGTAGCAGATGTCCTTCCGCGTCTCCTGCACTGACATGACGTGCATGACAGGCCTACGACAGGCCCATGTGCCAGGCCTGTGCGATGGGTCACAGTGAAAAATCGCAAACCTTTGAACATCGCGAGCTTGCAACAGCTATCGAGTATCGCGAAATCTAAGAATCTGACGCGATATCTCGTAGAAACTGCCAAGAAACTTCTTTGGTCGGCCATGAGTCGGTCCTGCAAATACTGAAAAGTCTCAAATTCCTACCCGCAGAAGTCTTTGAAAGATATCGTCCTGACCAAGTATCAGACAAGGCATATTGTATCGGTATCGAATATCGATCAATTTGCGATATCGCACAAAACAAGTAAGCACGTCCGCAATGTGCCGAAGCCAGGGTTGCGGCTGCATTTTCATTGCATTTTGACGCCTTTTCACTTGAGAAGTCAGCCTCACTTTACTTTATCCACTCTAGAAGCAAGTCTCACTTTACTTTATCCACTCTAGAAGCAAGTCTCACTTTACTTTAACCACTCTAGAAGCAAGTCTCACTTTACTTTATCCACTCTAGAAGCAAAGCTCACTTTACTTTATCCACTCTAGAAGCAAGGCTCACTTTACTTTATAAGTAGGTCTCAGTCTATCTCACCCCACTCAACCTGGGGTCTGGGATAGTTGACCGAGTGAAAGGAAGGGGGGGAGACGATGAAACTGGCCCTTGCTCTCCTACTAGTACTACCTTGAGGGGGGCTGGGGGCTGGTGGTGTTGGCCACCGGGGCCTTGGCCTCGTCCTGGGTCGTCGGCCTCGCCCTGGCCCTGGGGCCCAGCATCGAGGTGGCCCTGAGGGCCGGGACCATCACCTACGACGAGAGGAAGACAGGTAAGTAAATGGCCAGCGCCACCTTGAAGACGTTCACTCAACCTCTTTTTTGCTTTTTATTCGTCCTCGCCTATCTGGAGCTGGCAAATTTGAACAAGTCTATGTAAAGGTCACATTCCTGGCTGTTCCCAGCCAAATCTTTGCTTTTTTAAGCAAAAATGTATTCATACTCTTATCTGTGAAGACAAATTAGCAGAACGTCAGGTAGAGAACTCGTGGAGCAAAAAAAGTCTGATGGAGAAAACATCAAAGTAGCATTTTCAGCAACGTTTCTTGTACTCGACTTTTTCTCTGCGCGTGATGTCAGTTGATTAATCGAGGCCTCACTCAGACTCTTTTTCTTCTTACTCTCCGGTCCCATCCGTGATCACGCGCGGGGCGGACGGGGGTGGGAGGAAAGGGGGACCGATACCCCCCGCCCCCTCTCGTCCGTCTGCCAAGCCCCCCCTTTATATCCTCACCCGTCACCCCTTCCGCTCGGTCCGAGTTCCACCAAGTCTCGTGTTCCCTCCCAATCTCGGTCGTCATTTTTCGAAGGGGAAAACTTGGGAAAACAGAAAAAAATCCCCCCCTTTCTGGGGGTCGCCAGAGACAATCGGGACCATTTGGAGCCATTAGGATCGAGTGAACGAGCGGGGAAATCGAATCTACCCACTCAAAAAAACCCCTCTTTCTCTCCCCCCCCCTTTTCCTCTGCCCACCCAAAAGTCAGAATGCATTTTGGGGTCTCTGCCCCGTTTTTGTCCCCCCCCCGTTCCTGCCAGACTAAATCAAATTCCTGAATGCGGAGGCAAAATCATTTTTTACAATGTTTGTCCCATTATGTTTTGGTGTGACTTCTCAGTTGCATTAACGTGTGTGTGTGTGTGTGTGTGTGTGCAGAAACGAGGGTGAAAAGTGGGGGGGGGGGAGTCTGGGCAAAGCTAAATGGGTCTGACGACTTTACCCACTTCTCCGAGGAATTTTTGGGTTTCTTCTTCACTTTCCAACTTAATCATGGACAAAAACAATAGTTGAGAGAGGAAATTGTGACTTTCCTGACTTCTTGGGCAAGGCAAGTTGGTCTCCTGGACGGTGCCCAACCCCTGGGCCCGTTCCCCCGTGCACTTTCGGGGTGCGCATGCAGATGTGACATTTTTGTGTGCATTTCACGAAGATTGAGCGTTCCTTTTGCTTTGAAGCTGATACCAGGGCCTGCCTGGGCCTGTCTGGGCCCGCTTGTCCGCCTCCCCTCAGGGTGGCCGTGTGAGCCACCAAGAATGCCTCGGCTTGGCCTGGCTCGTCCTTGGCAGCTCACACTGTAGCTCGTGTCTGTCTCATTTGAACATGTGTGTTCAAAATTAATGGTGTCGGATCTCCCATTCTTTTGCCGCTATAAAAAGTCATGAGCGAGACGGAAAAATGTTTAGTCAACATGGGCCAAAAAAACAGGCCCACATTTTCTTCTCTCTCTATGCTCACATGAGTAGGGATGGAGTCGGGCCCACCTCGACGGGCTTTGGCGAGCTCGGTCCACCCCTACTCTCCAAAGTGTTGGCCCACAGGCATGCATATATACATAGGGATTGCAATATGTCTCATCACAGGTGCACAAGCGCCCAGCTGAACCGAGAATGGCCCGCACGTGTTTTCAGAGCCCGGCTGGCCCGACTCCATCCCTGCAGCTCGGTTTTCAGGGCTTCCCAGACAATTAATTTTTCCGGCTCCTGAAGCTCGGGGGGGATTTTTCGGTCAGATATTTTCATTGGGTGCTAAACACGTGCGCAGAAAAAACCTCCCACGCGCCAACTTTCTTGTTTTCGTCTCCTGGAAAGGAAAACCAGGGCGCAAATTTCGCACAAATAGATTTTTGTTTTTGTTTCGCGTCGCCCACGCGGAAGACGACGAGGGACGGCTGCTCCGGGGGCCCTCGCCAAGGAGAGGGAGGCGGGTCAGACCCGGGGCGGACCCGGGGCGGACCCGGAGTAGACCCGGGGCTCCGGGATGCTGCCCCGGCTCCGCGTGGAGGACTGGGCAGAAACAGGACTGACCGGGACTGACAATCCTGGTCAGACTGACTGACTGATGAGCGTTCACTCACTCACGCTGACGACTTCAGTGATGACGGTGACGATGGTCACAAGTTGGGCCTTAGGCCCATCCAATGCCCAATTCTCATTCAGATCGCGATCTTGGACATTGATCAAGCTGAGTTCTGGTCAAGGCAGAGAGGCAGGATTTCCTTCCTGAGTGGCTTTTCCTCACTTCTCTCCACGTTGCGAGAGGCACTTCTTGAGGCCTGGATGGGCCTCCTCTGTGGGCCCCAGAAGCAGCGAGTGGAACAATGAGCAGCGTCCATCTTTCTCCTTTGACACCTTCTCCAATGCTTCTCTCTCGAGTCATCGCTTTCTGACCCCTGGCCTTTCCCCCATGTTATAATTCTCCGCTATACCCCCCACCACGAAGACCCCGTTTCACTTTGCTACTTACCGTTCCCCTCCCATTCCCCCCCTGTGCGTGTGTTCTCTCTCGCAGAGTCTATCTAATGTACGTACGTATAAATAATGTCAAGTGTGTGGGTCTTCTCAGCGTGTGTGTC
>JAAUXU010037561.1_pt1 | contig 21044 bp, 20 predicted proteins | sample 7278151 | NCBI WGS metagenome assembly JAAUXU01 (sample SAMN14350113, study PRJNA611818) | marine sediment metagenome | isolation source: surface marine sediment (1.8m) | place: French Polynesia: Moorea | collected 2018-08 | reverse complement strand
TTCGATCAAACCCATCTCGCCTCTCGTTCTTCATCTCGTCGCTGGACCTCATCTGGCTGCGATCAAAATTGGCGGAGCGTTCCTCGCGTTCGCCACCTCGGCGGTCAAAGCCGTATCCTCGGTTGTCCCGTCTGTCATCTGGCAAAGAGAGAAAAGAGTTCCAGTCCACTTGCTAAGAGCTTGCCCACGTGGAGAAATGGATCGATTGCAGAAAGTGAGTTCACCAACGCCGGCATCAGCCCATCCACGAACACTCGAACAAGTGGGCCACAAGTGGTGGGCAACCAGGGAACTCCCTTCAACAGAGCAGCTCCAGACAGAAATCTGCACTTGTTAGAGTGCTCTAGTAAGGAGAGCGCTCCAAAAAGCACACGTGGAGATGAAAATCCAATTTTATTCTTTGAGAAACAACTTGTCAATGGTTGACTGTTTGATAGAACAGTTTCAAAATTTATGGACTTCCCATTGGAACATACTAAGCTTCGCAAAATTAAAATTACAGGCTGTCAAGCCTTTTTGAACCACAGATATTGCACTTCTCATGTTCATCTGCGCATCTTTTGAGACGTGCAACTCAAACATCAGATATAAATTGCTCTAAGCGGAGGCTTTAATGTGGTGCAAAATGCGTTTTGACAAACTTCAACGGATTCAAGTGGATTTCACTATAGGCCGTTGTTCTGTGCTGGGGAGTTCACTGTGTTTCAGTGAGCGAGTGAGTGCTTGTGAGTAGTTGATGCCCGGCACAGTGGAACACGTTTAATCATGCAACTCGCTTATGCGTCAACAATGCCAAAGTCCAGGTGTAAAGCAAATTGCTTCGCTTAACCATGCAACTTGCTCCATCATACAACTTGTCCCGGTCGCAAGGACGCAGGACTAAGCGTCTTCCACCACACCTTTCTTTCCCTTTTATATTACACTGGATTTTATATCATTACGTATGTGGTGCCCACTTCAATGATTCGACTAGATTTTAGTGGAGATGCCAGCACTCGTACGTGATGCTTGTTGGCTGCTTTTTTCTGATGCTGTACTTAGCAGAAATTTAGTGCATGATGAGCAGAAAGCGTGTGAAGGTCCGCAGACACCCTATTTTAGCTTGATTAACTTTATAAGATTGCCGGCACCCAGACAGTGCGGGCCAGTAAAAATATTTAAAAAATGTCTTCAACTGAATGTTTTAAAGATCGTATTTTTGTTCTTTTCAATCAGTGATCGACACCATCGATTTTTCAATATGGCCTCTCTCTCTCAGACGATCGTGGCCGGTCTGTTGGTTTCTCATCGTCCCGAGGATTGGCAACGTAACCTCATTCTAGATTTGATGACTCACACTCTACAGTGTGCATATAATACGTGCACAAAATCAGCTGTGTATAAAGAGACTGGAAATGATAAATGAAAACAGTATGTGACGCATACAGAAACAAGCACTGCACTCTGACTTGACGCCACACTTTGTGAAAACCAAACTGGACTCGCATGACGAAGAGTGAATATGGTGTGGTGTGATCTGCACGAGTTACAAGGCATGATCGACGTGCAACACTTCAGGTGTCCAAAAATCCCTCTACTTTCACACCGGACACAAGTGGTGTTAGAGCACTAAAAGCAGCAACTTGCTACTGTACCTAATCTTCCATACCCTCCGCCGCCGACCCTGTCGTCGTATCGGCCATACCTTGAGCCACCACCAATGCCTACAGCACAGAAGACTCCGCATGAGCTTAGTACCAAGAGTCATGGGTGTATTGTTCCAAGAGCGAGTTCAAGACCAACTTACCCCTATCTCTGTCCCCTCGCCTGTCGTATCTGTCGTCATCTCTTCTGGACTCTGGAGCCGGTCCCGAGCGCCAATCGCCCATCGTGCGATCGTCGTCGGGGTCTCGGCTATCGTAGCGTCCACCCGTCCTCCGACCATCCATGCCCCCGCGGCCTGCGTGCGTAGCCAGGTCCACCCTGATCTTCCTACTCTTAAGAGTTTGATCATTCATGGTGAGTGCTTCGATTAAGCTGGCGCGATCATCAAAGTCGGCGTAGCCGAAGCCTTTGAGGCGACCGGCATCTCCTTCACCATCGCGTGGCAATCGTACTCCCTTGATCTGTAACGAAAAGAGAAGATTGTGGGTGTTTACATCGACTCCTAAAAGGACATCATGATCATTTGTTGTTTTCATAATAAAAATCATCTCTGATGTCATTACTCACCTTCAGTTTGGAGAAGAACTGCATGATGTCCTCCTCGTCTATGTCGTAGGGAAGGTTCGCCACGTAGGCGGTAAACGGAGGGTCCTTGGGGATCCTTTCGTCGGCGATGTCCGGTCCGAGCGCTGCCCGCGGCGCTGTAGGAAGTACGATCTGCTGCGGCCTGTCCCGGTAGCTGCTGCCGCCACGTGGGTAGTCGTCGTACTCGTCCATCTCGTCCGCCCTGAGGAGGGTAAAACTGTTATTTCATTGGAATGCAACAATGAAGTCAGTTTCTTTTTTACCATGACGATTTGGGCGCGGTAACGACCACGGTAGTAGCATCGTCGGCGGGCGCGGCTCCGCCGCCCAGGAACTCGTTGAGATTCAGGGTCTTGCCCTTCGTCTTCTTGCCTTTTTTGCCTGCAACGAGAACATCAGCTTCAGCTTCCTCCGGTCATTGCACTCGATGGTCCGCGAAGATGTGCTACTGCGCACACGTGTAACATAAGTAGCATCACACGAATCTCTTTACTCCCTCTCCTTCCTCCCCGGGATGGTGACGCAGGCACCATTGAAATGAAACGCAGTCTGCCCCGGGGGCCAAAACCGTTCTTCCCTCCAACCCCGGCGAGACCACATGGGTGCCACTCCCCGATTCCGGAGGTGCACATTTCTGTAACCGCCGACGCCAGAACCACGGCGTCGAGTTCGCCGCGGAGGATCCGTATGACGGCCCCGCCGGCCGAGGAGACGAGGCCGGGGACTGTCAAGCGAATGTCGGCGAACTCCATGCCCAACACGCTGTCGCCCTTACCTTGGGAAGCCATGGTGAAGGTGGCCAAGTCGGTCAGTTGACGCTGGTCACGCCGACTGACTGATGGAAGTTCGCTAACTCGCCCCGCGTTGCTTGGCTGTGGCTAGAAAATGACTGAATGGGCGAAGCCAGAGACGGAGCAGCACTAAAGAGCCATCTGGCGGGATCGTCGAAGGAGAAGCTGAGAAGCCACTGCTCCGGGTTAACATTGAGGTAAAGCAGGATTTTTCTTTAGTTTGACTGGTTAGAAACACATTTTAGACTGCATTTGAAACAGATAACGAGTCAATGTTCAAGCACTTTGGGGTATGATGGAGTAATCCATGTTCTAGGTATACCTTGTGTAGAGCGGCTACTATTGTGCTGCTCCTAATCAGTTGTGTCTTGTATTTTATGTTTCATGACCATCTTTTTTGGAGCATAACGCCTTTTTATGTTGGGGAAAAAAGAAGACATCAACTGCATTGAGAGGCACCATTCGAGCCGAGGGCTCCTACATGAAGAGCGTCAATATTCATCAGGATGATGGCAATGACCAGGATGAAGACTGGGGACTTTGCTGTGCTCGTCTGATTGATCTTGCCAGTCAGGAAAAGATTGAAAGCTGCAACATTCTTTTCGTTTGTGAAGTCGAGGTGCAACTGAGAAGGATCAACGCAGGACAACTCGACCAAGGCCAGCAACATACGGGAGGTGCCGCAAGGCCCAGATGGACGTGTTGCGAGAGAACGTCAAATGTTGCCAAGCTACATGTGCCAACATTGACGGTAGCTTCATCAAGAGGCTCGATGTCACCAGTGCTGGTAGCTTGTGAGTGGTTGCATCATTCATTCACTTCTGGACAGCTAGCTACAAGCATCACACGACATCAATGTTTTGCTTCTGAGCAAGCATAAGATGCAGGAGATCATCTGTTCCCCTTAAGCTGAAATGCAGCAACATGACAATGCCACTTTCAACATTCCTTCACTTCGTCTTAACTGTATCCTGGTCTTATTTTGATGAATATTCAATTGTAAATGCTTCTAGAGGCTCTGCAAATTCAACACAAGCTCATTTTTCCTAACCTTTCCCCTCAACGACCTCACCAGATGGCGGTGCAGTCACTTCCGTCTCCAAACTTCGACCCCTGCAGCCATGTTTGCCGCAGCTCACGCCTGCCGCTCATGCTGTGATTAAGCTTCATCGGTGGCAAAAGACGCGCGACTGCGAAGACGTCAGTTTCCCGCATTTTTTTCTCACTACGCAATTAGTAGTAAATTAGGCTCAGCATTGGTTCGTTCCCTCATTTAGGTTAGTAATTTAGTAAATTTATCTAAGAAGATGCCAACAGCTGAGCTGTTTCCGCCACGAGAAGCAGCTGGCAGGACCGTTGTCTACTCCACTGTGGCAACCTTGTCTCTTCTCCTCCTTTTCGTCGCTAGTTCCACGTGCGTGTACAAAATGTCCACGAAAGGACAAGAGGAGGAGAACGGAAAAAAAACGCAGAACGTTCGCGCAACCTCGACTCACGACGGCGACGACGATGGCGACGACGTCGGCGGAGGAGGTGCCCTCCTGTTTGTTTTTGATTAAGTGCTCGATTAAGATGCAGTTTATGTACGTACATACAGTGGTTATGGCAAAAAATGCATGGCAGTCTCGTATAGGAGTGAGTGTGCTAATCCTATTGCGTAGATATACTCAGCGCATATCCTTACCGAAGATCACTTTGCAGCACTCTTCATGCTATGCATAACAGTAATTCTTGCCTTCATTTCTTCTTATTAAGAATAATACATGCCTCCATTTTACTTGCACGTACGAATGCCACTGAGCGAGAAGACCAAACAGCCTTAGCCAGCAGTGCACAGCTGTGCAATTCGCACACGGAGAAAGCACATTCCTGGTTTCCTTAATTTTTAGTTTTACAACATTCTACCTGGCCGGCTTCTTGTCTACTACCTGAGGATTCGGGAAGAGACACTCAATATGGTAAGAACACTTAACAGAGAGTTTCTTTTCGTTGGGTCATGAAGAAGCATTGTGTAGGGAACCATAGTCTCGTTCTTTTGTTGTAGTGGCTGATGATTCAAATTTTTAATTCGTTTGCATCTTTGTTCTCAGCCTTGAGGTCTTTTTTCCCAAGGCCGAGCACATCAACTCTTTGGTAGATCTCTCCCATTCGGAGACACAACGTATTTTCGTAGGTCGACGTCACGCTGACATAGACCATGAACCGGATGTAAGGATTACACTCCTAGCAGAAGATTTTAGCTAATCTCAAAGTCAACTTTGACATGCTCAATTGTGTGAACTATTATGTACTCATCTCATTTTTCTCCCCCAAGTCGTTTAAATTGAACGAGCACCACAACGCCCTCGTGCTCAATTACCTGAGGTTCGCCAAGTTCCAGCGAGGACAGTGCATTAAATCGATCAAGAATCTCTTCGAGGATGCGAAGGACACCAAGTGAGCAACTCCGATATTCAACATCGTAAAGTAGCAGTCAGAAACCTCTCATCTTCAGTCCACTCTTCAGTATATAAAGAGCGAGAGAAGGGGGGAAAGTGAGGATGTTGACATAACCTTAGTCAGAGTTAGATTTAAGAATATGTTTTTATCGGCGGAGACTGTGACTTTCTCATGTACGTCCATAAAGCTTTGGTCACCATGAAATTCTGGGACAGCTGACAACCTAAAGGAGATTGTAGCTCCTCGTCTTTTTTCCCCGGTGCCAAATGAGCATTATGATCAAGGTGACTTTATTCAAACCCATATGTCGAAGTTGGCAAAACAGTCACAGCAGGCTTTAAACTGTTGAAGCAAGCCTGTGGGGAAGCAAGCAATCTGGAACTCCTTAACAGGTGACGACACCATTTGTTTAGGTACTTTAATACCGTTAGTCACAATTGGTGATGTCTATGTGTATGAGGGAGGGATGCAGAACCTATCCGAAACGTAATGTGAAGATTTCCCCGCTCAAACAGACGATTTCACCTCGACAAATTTTGCGTAGTAGCATAAGACGTAGGCGGGCACTAAATTTAAATGTCAGAGTGATCGACTTACTTGCTTTCATCACAGGTTTCCTGATGCCACCTACACAGTCGACGAGATCAGGGACATCTTGGACGACATCAGCGCTGAGTCTGTGATCGAGACGGAGTCCGAGCTCATGCACTCCGCGCACACAAACGTGCTCCTCCTGCAGCAGGTGTGCGAGCACGCGCAGAAGTGGCATCTAGACCTTGACGCAGACTTAGCAGAACTAGAGAACAGGTGCATTTGCTTAAAAGATGTCTTTCACTTTCCTACCTGGCTGCACGTAATACCTCCGTACAAGTAGTTACCGATAAGTCCTAAATTATTGGCACCCCACCTCGAAATTCTGAATTTTTACACATAAGCCTGAAAATATGACCTTGAAGAAGCTGCCCTTCAACTAGTGACTACATGAACGAACTTTTTTTGTGTTAAGCATCTACTTCTGTACGTCATTTCTAAGAGAACTTTGAGTTTCATACTTAACGATATGAACGTACACGTCTGAACAAGGACTATCCCGAAATCAGGGAACTGCTGGACAAAGTCAAGAATTGGGAGGACGAGGAGCTATCATCGCAGCCGGCCGAGCAGAAGCCAACTCTGCCTCGGCGCCAGCTGGCGCCACTTTTGGAAGGCGCCGGGGGTCCGGCGCAGCTTCTTCGTGGGCAACTTGAGCAAGCGCAGAGGGAAAACAACAGCCTCAGAGAGAGGATAAAGACGTTAGAGGTCAAGGCGACGAAGGCGTTGGAGACCAAAGACCAGGTTGAGAGGAGGTTCAGAGAAGAACGTGAACAAATGGATAAGGAAAATTTGGAAAAGCAGGGCGAAGCGTCGGCCGCGGAAGTCAGAGAGGTGCGTAATTACTACAGTATGGGCGCGGTAAGTTGTCTCAAATCGGCAGTAGCTCCAGAGGGACATATTTAAAAATATGCACTTTTTCCGTGAAGCGAGACAGGACTGACCCAAACAAGCAACTAACATAATTTCAAAAGTGATGAGCATCATAATGGACCACAATGAGGCTCCATAAGGCATGATAAGTACATTTAGACACGAGTATTGTTACGACAGCCCGCGTGAGAGCGATTGCTAGATGCTCCAGAGCCTCTGTCTTCTAAGTGAGAGGCGCCATGGAGGAGGGAAGAGCCCTCAATGTGAAGAAAGACAACCCTCTGTCGAGTGCCATCATCTCCAGCAACTTCTTGGACGCGCTGGCGGCCGCATTGAGCGAGAACACAGGCACGTCTTTGACTTGCCAAGGAGTTCAATTGTATGACACCACTAGTGGCAATGTCCTGACCAAGCTGGGTCTTCACTCCAATGTCCAAAGAGTCCGCCACCGCCCCACAGCCAGGGCAAATCGTGAAGTGAACTGAGGTTGACTGCGGCAAAATCCCGTTAAATACAGCCTGTCAGATCCACCGACAGAGCTGCAGTTGCTGGACTGGTGAAATATCAACCTTAAATCACAAATAGGCAATGAAATTTTTTTCGGCGTATGAACGGCGTTCACGCAACATTTGAGACTGTTGTTATGGGGAAAAATCTTCGACGGCCTACCATAGATACCTTAACGTCATGCGTTGGTAGATAGCGTTAGGTATCATTTCCGAACCGTACCAATCATTGCATTGAATTCACACAACCTCTCCAAAAGTCGCACCTAACTGACATGGCAATTGAGGAATCTTAAAGTAAGTGGGTCTTTTGTGTGAAGTAAAGAAGTGTCTGTTCCCCTCGAGATGGTAGAAAATTGCTCTATCGGTATTTTTCTGTTCTGCTGGAGGGAAGTGCCGTTGGGAAGACGTAAGAGATGGGAAGACATCGACAGGACGTGTACCCTGGAAATAGATGGAACCTCCAGCAAAGCTTTCTTATCTTTTTTTAACTCTTAGTAGTGATCGGATGAGAAGTCTGCTCAAGAAAGGAGAAAATGATTGTTTAACCCAATTTTTCCTACTGCTTGCACCCAGTGCTTGCCAATGTGAGTCCGTGTACAGCTGTATATCCCTCTATGTTCGTCCTAACTTCATACATTACTTTTGAAGTACTTAGTAAGGAAGTTTTCACGCCAAGTAGCAATTGATGGCATCTCCAGCGAATCTTTTTCTTTCAACTTGACATGGCCTGGAGGGATAAGGGAAAAAGTGGCTCTTTATCCTCCTACTGCACGTTCGTACGAGCTGTGTTCGGGCGTAAGTTATCGAGCATTAAGGACTTTCACGCAGCACAATGTGAAAAAGACAGTAACAGCTTTTTTCTCTGATAACTTTTCAAGGCAGTTCCTCAGCAACTCAATGCACTGCTCCATTTTCATGGCCCACTTGGCCATGCACCAGTGGGTTGTCAAGGGAGACGTCTTTTGAGCACTGGGTCGAGACGGAAGTCGCACGAGGCTACCGCCGGGCTGTACGGAGCATTGGTGAAGGCTCCCATCCTTCTCTTCGTCAAGATCAGCGTACTTGCTGGTGTGTGTACACAAGCATTGCCCTGAAGAAGTAGAAATCCGCTGGCTTTCTTTTCCATCGAAAAGGTTGGCAGAACTTCCACTGAGCATCCAGAGTTCACAGTGCGGTCCTAAACAACCTAAAACTGGCTCATCACACCTCTTTAATCGAAATGGGCAATGAGCATCTCCTCCTTTGTGTTCCTCGCGACTACGATGCTGCATTAGCAACAGTCCGGGGAGCAAGTAATGGTGCCATTATATTCCTGTTTTCCCTCAGTCCGATGAAGCTGTTAGGATGTCCCCAGACCACATTTCTGTAATTTGAGGTAATTCGTGGAAGGGAAGGGAATTGCATGCACATGAAAATGTGAAACATCATGAGGATGAATTTTAGTGGGAAATGGTTCATTGCTTACTGTTGTACCAGCCTAAGTAGCACGTGTCGGAAAGTACATTCGCACCTATATATACGTCTATATGAGACATTACTATGTTATCTAAACTTGTGTCCAGTCATCAAATGAGCAAAAATTTAAAACAGCCATCAATATCCCGATTTTTCCCCCAAACCATAGACCAAGCACATACGGAGATATAAAGAGAACATTTCGATTCATCCTCTTCACTCCAACAGCTCACGGAGGCAGTGGAGACCATCAAGTTTCAGATGGCGAACGAACAAGAGTTGAACGCCAAGACACAAAAGGAACTGTCGGAAGACCTGACTTCCACGAAGCATCAGCTCCTCGACGTCCGCCACTGTCTGACCTTAGCTGAAAAGGTAAGTCGTTCAAATGCGTCACCTCATCTGTCTGTTCAACAGCAGTGGAGGAAATAATGTCTCCACCCGGTGTTCTTTTCAATCTGTGCTGACGTAAAGAATTAGAGGAGTCATTTAAGCCGTATGTTTATCGGAGCTGCATTGCCCTAACTGTCATGGCAAAGGAGTCCGTGTACATTTAGCCCTTCTGTAGACGAATGCTTCGCCTTTCTTTGTGCCTTGGTCATTAGGTCATATGTCCATGCCTTAAATGAACCATTGTCAGTTCTTCATGCTCAAACGTTTTCGGCTGTTTCTTCCTTTGTGGACGACTTCGCCAGTCTGGATGTTTTTTTCTGTTCTCTCCAGGATTATTGATTTTCATCGAGCCAAGACCGCAATGAACTACTCACCGTATATACTTTTCGAAATGCTCGTAGTACAAAATCGTTCACAATATGCTGAATTCAGTTCTTGTCCAAAAAGAAACCATCACTCACTGCCTTTGTTGGTCTCTAGGAGTTGGAGAAGAAGTTCAGTGAGACCGGAGCCTACAAGAACATGAAGAAGATGCTGTGCTCCAAGAACGATCAGATCAAGGAATTGCGAGCCAAGCTGAAGACCTATGAGAAGGAAGATTGCTCAGATTAGGCAAATTATGAAAGATGACACACTCGTACATCAATTTGGTCTTTGTTGCTCAGAGTCCAATTTTGATACTGACATTGAATAAATTCGAGACGTCGAGGACAACATTAGGCCGAGGACAGGTCTAATGATGAGGAACCAAGGAAACTTTAAGCCATGCGCAGTCATGCAATTCGTAATTTGACGCGAGACTTATGCTTAAACAATACTTATGCTGTGTTCGCATTGTACGAAAGACGAAACTTTTAGAATTTGGCAGAGTGCATCTTAGGATTGCTATCTGATGACAAATGGTACGTAATGACATTGTCAAAATGGTTTTCGAAAGAAAACTTTTTGACCCCCCTTAACCTAAAGTTTTGCTTTATAAGTTCAGTACATAACTAGAGGTGTTCAGATTTGGAAGGCTGTGAGGCAAAGCTAGGCACACTTTTCCATTGCAGTGCTTCAGTTTGGCATTTAGAAAGTAACTAAGCACGTCCATATCAAATTGGCAATGTTGACGTAACATCCTGATGCACTGTGTCCGTAAAACGTTGAAGGCAGAGAGAGGCCACCAACACTGGTGTCCTCATTCTATTTGACTACAATGTGTTCAGAGAGAGGTTAGATCATATCTTTTCAAAATAGCACAGGACGTTTTAGTACACATTTCTAAAGGCAGGGTTAGACCAGAAAACGAAAATTTTGGAATAATACAACTAGAGGGGACCCAAAAACTGACGATTTCTTCATTCTATTTGACCAGACTGTCTTAGTGGACTCTGACCTTTCTGTTTGACCCCTTCAACATGTGCCAATTTCCAATTTCTTGCGCTGAACGTGCCCAGTCTCGCAGGTGCATCAATGAGCTTACACGCAGCATACACGACTTCGTGTTTGATGGTCCAAGAAGAAGTCACGCAAGCAATGAGGAACACCCCACGCCTATAATTTCGGACAAGAGAGGCTCTAGCGCTCTAACCGAGAAATGTCACTGTCACGATTCATCCCACATCGTTCAGTCCACATCGTTCAGAAGCAATTGTATGCAATTGTCCCCAGTGGGGTTGACACCATCGCTCATGTTCATTGCGAAGATCGGTGGCGTTACAAACACTTCCGAGTCTACCTGTATGTACGCTTGCCATTGACCATACGTGGTCAGAGCACTTTCTGTCGGGTCCAAGTGCGCTTACCCCCCACTGACACAAGCACCTCAAACATCGATTTAAGGAGTCATACCTCACCAAATGATTGACAAAGCTAATAAAACCTTGATCCAGATCCAATAGTCAATTCCCCTTCCATCAGTTTGACCAATATCGATTCTTCCCTCACTATGGGAGCAGCTTTTGGTGTTTCCTTCGAAGGCTCTGTTAGTGGCGACGAGAGTTAGAAAACAAAAAAAGCTGGTACTTCAGTACTGAGGCGTCACCCTCCCTCTCGAGGTATCTGTGCATGTCAGTGTGAACATGACGTGACCGCAGGAGGAAAGGCTTAGATCAAGTCATAGCAGCAGTGAATGCAAAAAGTGGAGATATCTCCAAGAGGTGTAACGGTCTATGGGTAGAAACGGGGCAAGTGAACCTTCTTGATCTTGGCAACGATGGCGGAAGATCTTCTCGGTGCTGGACTGGACATCGATGGATGGAACTACTTGAAGCAAGAGCACGGGCGTGCTGTGGCAGATCTGGTTGATCGAAGCTACGTACATCGCCAGATGGTGCCGTTCCTGCTGCGCTGCGTCCTTCCCAAGGAGCTCGTCTCCGAGGCTCACGAGGTCGTCGTCTCAGCCCTGGAGAGCAAAAGCACCTTGGACTCGGCTTGGGTTGGTAAGACACATGTCATCCTTAAATAATACCACTACACAGGCCACTACCAACCCGGGCCGAGTCCAGGGCCCCTATAGTGTTTTTATTTAAGGATGAAAAATAGCATTTCGGACACCGTCGAAAACAAACATCTGGGTCACTTGGAGATAGTACAAGTACACAGATACACAGAAAACTGTCGGAAAATACAACCGAATCACAAACCCCCCTAATTCTCGTTGAATTTCTACCAACTTTGTCCGCATATCTATTCTCATAAGCGGACGACGCCTCATCTCGTACACACTTTGCACGTGTACTGCGCGGTCTTCCTGTAGGCCACGGCAACAAAATTGCTCGTGCCTGTCACGCCAAGCGTCATGCTTGTGTCGTGCCGCATTGGGCTGCGCTGTACGCATGTCGGTCCTTGCATCAACTTGCTCGTTACCTTTGCTCGTCCTTCAGTATGCATCACGTTTCATCGCACAGTCCAGCGTCTCTCGTTGGCACATGCAGTAAAAGTGATTGCTCCTCCAAATATGCAGATAATAGGATGCAGAAATTGTTGTTCTGCGCTATCGCGTACTCCACCTTCACCGTACGCACCGCAGGTTCTATATGAGGTGCTTGGCATGAGTAAAAAGTGGCGTCTGGCGGGTTCTTGTAAAGAGCCTTTGGTCACCATCGAGCAAAACCAAATGACTACCACGTGTGGACATGCATTGACGAGAAGGTCCTCTCTGTGGCGCACGAGAACATTGAGCACCTCAACGTTTTGAGCTTGTTTGAGTGAAATCTGATCAGTCTCAATCTTGGCCTTCACATTAGCCATGAAGTCTTCATTGCACTTGTCACATGTGGGCCCTCTTGATGCCCTCAGCGACAGTTTTTGCTGCCCACACCATTGTAGATGGTGGCTACAGAGAGACCAGCGATCCTGAAGATTGTCTCTGGCGTCACCTCATCAGTCACCCTTTTTTTCCTCCTCTGAGGACATCCTTATGCTGTCGAGAATGTTTGATGCCGAGAAAGGCAGCTCAGACATTGGTCTTTCAGCGTGAATTTCATCAAATGTTTGCCACATGCGGGCGTCAATCACAATTGTTCTGACAACAGCTGCGTTTGAAAAAAAACGCAACCAACGGACGAGTCTAGGGCGACATCATAGTTTACCATTTTCAACGGTGCCTTTTTTTTAACCACGAACAGCACAGAAGATCAAGAGAGGCATGGACGAGCTATTCGGAGCCAGCTGGCACGTCGTGGTGGGCGAAGATTTCACCTTCAACATCGATCACGAGGAGGACAGACTCTACTACCTCCTCTATGGCGGTCATGCCATCGTGGCTTGGAAGGTGAGCAAATTATACGCTGCAGCCTTCTTCGAAGGACAGCTGCATCCAATACTGCTTTTCTTTTGCAAGTGCGGATACGCAATGCCCGTGGATATCAACCACATCGATGACCCCGCAACAAAAGACAAACTCAAGGCAATGTTACAATTCAAGAACGAGAAGACAGAGGAACCTAACATCAGGGATCTCTTCTTTTCCGACAAGATATAGAAGGACGAGCAGAAGACATTTAGATTTTCACTCGGTGAACGATTAGCAGTCGTCTTTCTTAGAGAAAGCAATAGTTGCCAGATATATGCGTAACCCTTTTGGTCAGCTTGGAAAGCTCATGACCTCATCGACTTTTTTTTCCTGCTTGTATTGGCACATGGGTATGTAGACAGGTGCAATGCGCGAACTGACTGATGGGAACCTTGGTCAATGCAAGAAATGGCTAAATTCGCAAAATGACCAAGGAGAAAATGTAAAGAACATGTGTAACGTTGAAGGCTCAGTCTGATTTGTTGCCATTGCATGACAAGCTTATAAAAGTGACGTTAAAGCCTTTGTCTATGGCGCCAATGACTTCAGCTTGAGTTAGCTGAGGTCAATTTAGAAATATAAAATTCCTGCCTCAGCCAACGTACTCAGCAGTACCCTGTTCTCCGTAGTCAGTTCGTTCTCAGTCCGCTGTTTTTGAATGATAAAACAGTAGAGGAAACCATTAATAATTTTTACGCACTCTCAATGGATGTGACCAGAAGGCGTACTGAGTACTCGTAATCCTCCTTCTTGTGCATTTGCTGCTCACAGCCATTGTACTTTGTTGGGCAATAGCGTGGAAAGATCGTGAGCTACGAGGAAGCCTATGGAGGTGGATCGAGTCCTGACAAAACGGTTACGAGTCCAATTCGGGAAAAAATCAGAGCAAAAACCGAGTCTGACTTGGCAAGCGTATGGAGAAACCTGACTCCTTGATGGTCAAATATTGAGTGTTTTCTTTCATCACTTCAGTGCATGAGTCAGTGTTGTAGGCTCGTTATTTTAATTAACAGACGGACATGATTGAAAGAGCCACAATCAGCTACGCAACAGACATTGGATGAAATTAACAGTGACCATCATAAAGTTGTGGCCGCACATATGCATCACGAAGTTCTTGGAAGAATCGTTGTGACATCTGAATTTCAGTCAGCTAAAAAAATGTTCTGAGACGGACCGGAGTCCAAGAAAAAGTAAATTAAGTCTTCCCGAGTCCATTGCATAATCGGACTCGACCCTGATCTACCCAGATCCGGCTGTACGATGACCCTCCTCAAGCATCTTGAGTGAGTGACTGTCTTTTTCGAGAACTGTCGATAGCATAATTCGGTCTATAAGTTGAATTATAGCTCCCATTCCATTCCATTCCACGAAGGAGGTTATTTAAGCATGAGCATCGCAACTGGCATGACGAGTCATCGTTGACTTTATCATGATGGCCCCGCGCACACGTCGAGTGAGGGCAACGTAACAAGTTTGCACGATTTTGCCGAGGGACTTCGCCGAGGGCGCGAGGAAGGGTGAGGAGATCGAAGAACTTCTCCACAGGGTCAGATATTGCGCTGAACTTACGGTGATGGCACAAGTCCAACTCCGTCGTGGAGTGGGAGAACTGATCATCTCCCGTGAGATACGTTAAACACCCAGTATATTTTTACTCGAAGAACTATGCATTGCTGTCTTAGTGCCGCTCTCAAATACGAGTGCGACATGTGAGGCACTTGGAGGAGCACGTGTAAGCTGAAGGAGACAAGGGCAAGGCTCTAGTACTGTGCGGCGTAGTAGACAAAGAGTGGACGCAGATATTATAGCGTTATAAAGAAAAACGTACATTTCCGGAAGAAGAACGCAACGCACTCAAAAAAGCGCCGCATCAGTGGATCCCGCAGGGCTTAATTAAGATCATAAGGCATAAACATCATATGTTTAATAGCTGGTATTAGGTCGTTAGCTACATCTTGACCGCCATAACTATGTTGACAGTAACTAATAAATATTTAGGGCAAAATGCAACTCTAATATCTCAAAACGGTAGAATTTCTCCAAGCTATCATCCACTTAGGTCAGCCCGTTCGCCCCATCAATCTTGATAGCGTCTTCCTTGCTCCACTCCGGTTCCATGAATAGCGAGGCAATGGCGAAGCCGAGAAATATGACGGCACCGACGACAGTGACGGCACGAGCGCTAATGCGCTTGGCCAAAAGTGCCCCAGCGACAACGGCAGCGCCAGTGCAACAGGCGTGCCCGAGAACACCACCTACACACACGCCGGCCACGTCGTTCACTCCTGCCATCACGATGGTGGCAAGCTGGCTGCGGTCTCCCCACTCGGCGAGGAACGTCATGGTGAAGCAGTTCATGAAGGTTCGGACGATTTTGTAGCATCGCTTGCCGAACAGCGACTTTTCCTGGATGCGGACGCGTTTGACGTCAAGATCCAGCTGTTGTGACGGTCGCTCCAGCTCTTGTTCTTCAGAAGTCCGCTCTTGTTCCGTCAATCCTGTGACGGCCTCTCCTGTTCCTGCGGGATGGCTTCCCGCCTCAGCGTCATCTCGGCGATTGCTAGAGCCATTTCTGGTGGAATCCTCCACGGACTTCCTCTTCTCAAGCTCGTCGTGCACCTCCTGCTCAATGGAGCTGGTTTCGTCGGACTTCATCCTCCAGGCTTCCCATAACATTTTCAAGCCAAAAAGAAACATGATCGCTGAGCAAGCGTAGTAGGTGTACTTCCTGAAAAAAAAAACACGAGAAATGTGTGCATGTTCGTCTTACAAAGCTTGAACACGTACCGGGTGCGTTCATTGATCTCGGACACTTGAAACATGTGACTCTGACGAGATGGCAAAAAGAAGAGTTGACGCAAGGTTTTTCAATGAAAATCGTACATTTTATTTTTCTTTTACTTTTTCTCAAAAATTCCGCCATTGGCAGCCACGCAACTCTCCAGGCGTCGTCGAAAGGCCTTTGTGGCCTTGATGACATCAGTGTCAAGCATAGCAGCCCACTCCTGGTCCACACTGGTCTTCAGGGCGTCAATATTGAGCTTTTTTACATTATACACCGTGCTGCAGGCCACTCTAAAGTTGCGTGCGACGGCAGTAGGTGTATCACCAGCCTCAATACGCGTGAGCATTTTTCGCCGCAATTCTGCCATGCTTGAATACTCTGTATTTGCAAACGAAACCTCGCATTCATTGCAACCTTTCACAGAGTGACAAATCAAAAAAAAAATAATGTTTTGATGGCATAAAATATGTTTGAAACAGTGTCCGAGATCAATGAACCCATCCGGTATATACTGCAGGCACTATTCGAAACAGTGTACCCAGCATTCGAAATTAACACTCCAGAGCAGAGTTTCCTACCAAAGAAAACTTATGTTCAGTTTAAAGATCACTCAAGGTTCTGTGGCTCACTAAGTTGTTCCTAAGTATTGGGCTGTGTTAGCCTTTGTAAATTCAGAGTCAACAAATTCTCCTCTATCAGCTGCAAAAAAAGGTCATACGTTTTCGAGATTTTTTTATTGGGTATTAGGAACTAAACTTTTATTTATGCCTTTTTGCTCCGGGATCACCCTTGCTCTTCCCCAGTGGTAGAGAAGACAAGGACTGAGAAGTAGCTGCCAGTAGTACCTTTGAACTTTTTATAGTCATCCAGATATAAGTGATCTTCTTTTGAATAACGTCATTACTCCTGAATCTCAATCTGCATCTAAGTTGACCACTTTGGGAGAGCACACAGTCTTCCTGTTGTGAATGCCACGGCACAGCAAATCGGGGTCCAACTAACTACCTTCAGAAAAAAGCTTGGCGTGAAAATGGTCGTCTTCGGACCTTAGTGAAGTTCTCTCCTTAAATTTCTTTCTGGAAGTATTTGTTGCATGAAAACAAGGGATGAGCCCAAGCTGGTCCAAGAGGTCAGCTTCTGACTGGAGTGATAATTGCAAAGGCGCATAACAAGTTTCATGAAATTTTAACCCTCATTTAATGCAAAACTCATTAGAGAGCTACACAGGCCAGAAGTTGGTCGGCTCAAAAGCGTTATGCGGGACAACGGATTCATCCTCTAATTTTTGCAACCTCGCCGAAGCAAGTTTTGAGCAATGAACAATTCTACTCTGGAGCATGAACCTGGTGAGCGAGGGTAGGACCAATCAAAGAAAGATTACCAGAATCTATCGTAAAATTGGTTCCATTTTGACTTTGCTCCCACCACGGACTCTCAGTTCAGATTATTTCGACTCAAACTGCGTTTTTGCTTTATTGATACTGAACCATGGGTAACATAAGGTGGTGTTATACAGTAGTGTAACTTATGGTGTTATACTAGCATTTTTCAGTGTCATACAACGCCAAACAAAATTACACTGAACTTGGAAAAAGATGCAACGTTGTAACAGACTGACAGGAAAAAGAAAAATAGTCCCCTAATTATCCCCCCCCACACACACACAAGGGGATTGAAAAATGATCGCCAAATGTGACATTGATACAGCACTTACGATGAACATTTATTGAGTGTCCGCGTGCAAATGTCAAAACTCGATAAGCAAAATCTCTGTCCTTTCCTTAGCAACCCAATTAGTTGGAACGAGACTGCGACTGCAAGATAGCATTGACCCCGAAGCAGGTGCAGACTGCAATGTCATACATAGCCCTATTACTCTCTCGATCTAACCTTCACTTCTTCGAGAACTAGACAAAGTAGGATTCTACCTTTTGAACGCACGAGGCCCTATTGCTGATCAGGGGTAGTCAGGCTGTGAGTATCTATCTGCACCAGTGAGGCGGGCTCGGACTACCTAGAACGAAACGTTCCCTAAGTTCTTTGACTAGACCGGATGCCGACACGATCTTCCTCGACATGGAACACATTGACACCGTTTCTGCCAAGGTGTGTAGGCCTTCATTTTGAGGCGCACAGACTAACGTGTGCGAAGAACACCAACATCTGTGTACTGTAAAGTACTGCGAGACCTTTTCGCAAGTCGTAATAAAAACTGGAAAATGATAGCCTAATCCCCAAATTCCTTGTCTAGTCTCAGAAGGATGGAGTCTACTCACGAGCCCGGTGGACATGAGCCCCGGTACGCAGTAAGTGTAAGTTCCTTTTGTGTATCTTTACAAACTGCAGCCAGTCTTGACGTATCGAACAGACGATGTCGTACAGATACGACTTCTTTGAATGACATCTTAAAGAGAGTCAAATGCTATTAAGTTAGGCCATTCAAACATATCTTAACAATAAAATTGATTTGTCGGATCAACCCAAAGTTTCTTACTGTCACACTCTTATTCCCCCTTATCAGTTTCTTCCTGATCCTCTCAGATATGGCGAGAATGTCCTTTAAAATGATACTTTTAAAAGTTTAATTGTGAAGCACTCGCACAGAGGTATCATCGAACGTGTCTTGACATTTGTACGCGGACACCAGGAGTATAGGCTCAAGTCTTTGACCGATCCGGACCCTGTGGATCGCAATCCTTCATCCAACCAGAAGAAAAGACCATGATCCAACGTCCGAACCAGCTCGTAAAAAGGATCTCCGATCCGATGCTTCATCACTGCTCTGCGTATCAGCTTGGTCAGAGTTGAGGAAAACTTTTCCATTTTGACTCACTGCGCTGACATTGCACACATTTGATTACCACTTTCCACCACTGCCTCTCAACAGCCTCTGCCTGGCTGCACAGCAAGCAACAGGTTGGATTAAACGGAGATCTGAAATGCTTTCTATCCCATCCCCGCTTTGCGAAAAAGGGATTGCGATCCCGATCCCGTCCTTCAAAATTGCTTGGATCGGTGGATCGATTTGATCCACGGAACCCAAGCAATTTGCGATCAATGCCGTGTGGGTACCACAGATACGCGTACCCTCTGCAAGTCTCCTTACACCTCTACGATCATGAGTTACAGATCTTGATCCTTCCGTTTGGTGTCATTGAAGTTGCGCCTTACCTTGGTATAAATGACGTGACTACGAATCCGAGCAACGCCGAGAGCACGGTCATAAGGGCTAGCGCCGAAACAGCAGCCAAAAAGATGGTGAGCTTATTGGACGTCATGGCCATGATGGCGGCAATGAAGAACGTCTTGTCTCCAATCTCAGAGACTACGATGACCGATAGGCCCTCAACGAAGCCATGGAGGAAGCCAGGATGATGGTCAGAGAACGTCGCGTTGGCGTCGGGTAACGATGCATTAGCGACGACAACGGCATAAGTGGCTTCAGTCTAAGGTATGGGTAGTATACTTTATGTTAAAAAACATCACATGAGAACAGCGCATGTGGGAAGCATACAATATTGGCTACATTTTTTTTCAAAAAAAATCTGCATGACAACTAGTTGTACTCACTGCATTTTTTCCTTCTTGCTCCTGAACTTTCTCCACACTGATCGCGCCATCCTCGTCGGCGTGCAGCGGCACCGCGAATGCCAGAAACCATAATATGAATGAGATCAAGGTCCCATGAGTCAGCGACGAAGCGTACATCTTGTCTTTGCTTTGGTTAGTTATATTCTGCACATGCCACGGAAGACGTAAAAGGAAAACTGGCACGGCTGCTGCATCTCTTCCTTCCCTCGATGGCGGCCATATTCTTCCTCCACGCGGCGGCCCCCGAATTCGTCAGTGGGGCCGGGCATTGAAGGGAGGCCTGAGAATAGTGCGAGTGTACGCACTGTGCATGGGGCATGTAGCCACGCTCTTTTGGCTACGGGACTCGGCTTCAGAAGCAGGGAGTAAAGCGTGCGTTCATACACGCGCAACTTTGCTCGCCAATATGTACGTTACAAGATATTCCGGGAGGGTCAGCAATCTCAGGCCAAGGAAGTGAGATAACGTAAAGATGGTTATTTCTCCATGTGGCCGAGGGTTGTGTATCTTCTTACACACGATACGTACGTGCATTAGAAATCGAAGTCCTGAGCGGTGCACAGCCAATGGTATCAGTCACTGCCCAGATCAGAAAACCTTTGCCGATTTGTGGCGACGACTGCGACTTCACTTTCTTCAGTGCAATGATGTTAAACAAGTCGCATAAAGGTTGACTAAATGTTATTTCACTGTCGAAACTCGCTGCGCGTATGATCCTATTGCAGCTACATGAACGTTGTCAGCTGATGGTAGTGGATCGAGAGGGGAGAGAAGCGCCTCTTTACGTAGAACCTACGATATGTTCTTTATGTAGCGCTCGCTGTATGAAGGCAGAAATGCTTTCTCTTGCACATGAGAAGTGGCTCTATCTTAGGCCTACTCTCTTGCCAGGTAGTAAGCACAATGTTCAGTACAGGATACGGATTCAACCATGATTTTACACTACAGTTCGCTGAAAGTGATTTTTTTGCTCATTCTGCTTGAATGGAAGTAACGACTTAACTGTGCAATTGGTTGCTTATGCTACTGGCCTTGCATGCATTCCTTGGTTACAATTGAGACCACCACAAATCGCTATTTTCCTCCTCCAAAAACTGATGCCACAGTGTCTGAAGTGGTAACTTTTGAAAATGGGGATTCCTGTTCCAAACAATTGTGAGTTCACTAGTTGTAAAGCAGCCCTAGTCCTTATGAATATTATGTAGGCGGGTTCATGACAGCTACAGAGAGATACATGGAAACTAGTGAGTTGGATGCCGCCGATGCAGTTCTCATGGACAGAGACGTAGCTGCTGCTGAAGTAGCTGTCATAGCCGCGGCTCTCGAAGACTTTTGGACTTCTAGGACGACTCCCAGGGCACTGAGGACAACGATGATGACTGTATTGCATTATGTTTTACCTTAGTCGCCGGAGTGTCAGGGTAGGAGTAGAAATGGAAGGACTTGGCCAAGATGTCGTGGAGGTTGGAGTCGCCTTTGGAGTCGCCTTCGGAGTCGCCTTCGGAGTCGCCATCGGTGTCGCCTTCGGTGTCGCCTTCGGTGTCGCCTTCGGTGTCGCCTTCGGTGTCGCCTTCGGTGTCGCCTTCGGTGTCGCCTTCGGTGTCGCC
>JAAUXU010125785.1_pt1 | contig 21060 bp, 13 predicted proteins | sample 7278151 | NCBI WGS metagenome assembly JAAUXU01 (sample SAMN14350113, study PRJNA611818) | marine sediment metagenome | isolation source: surface marine sediment (1.8m) | place: French Polynesia: Moorea | collected 2018-08 | reverse complement strand
TACCATTTTTTTTAGCGTTAAAGTGGGTGAATTTTTGGGGGGGGCTCCCCCCTGCCCCCCCCCCCCTTTTGGGGGCTTCCCCCCCCCCCTCGATGTGAATCCCTAGATTGGTCCCCTCACTGCTTGCCTGAGTCGGTGCCAGCGAAATGGCTGAAACTCCTGTTTCTGCCACAGGAGCCATCGTAGAGCCTTTCATCATATGGGCTTGTTGCTGTCAAAGGTCAGTCGTTGTTTCCCTTTAGGCACGCACATATGTAATGCACTCAATATGCCACATGCTGCTTGAATTTCGCCCCTGCCTTTCGCCTGATTTTAAATGCACACTACACGGACTTAGCAAGAAAGGAGCTGAAACGGAACTAGGGACTATACTCTGCATTGCCCCAGCTCAGATTTTGGAAAGAGAATGAAAGGTTTCGTGACAAGGTCGGTTTCCAAGTTAGCGTTCAAAATGTATTACGACTGGGTATAGATTTTGAGCTGCCCCAGTGGTAAATAAGAGAAAACTTGCAACACAATACTCCAAATGGAGCAAACCTACTTTCACTCGATTGAAAAAAGTTCTTTATGCATCATACGGGGAGCCAAACCTGATTCCAGTTATAGAATACTTTCTTGGAAATCTTCAAAACTTAAGAAATCTGTCTCGAAAATCTTATTGAAAATCGGCTCGAATATCGACTTGAAAGTAATTTGAAAATTGTCAAAGTTTCGACTCCTGAGTGGAGCTCGACTCAACACTAATACGTATGTACGCTGATATAAAAATGGACCTGGTCACGAAACAATGTTTAAACAAGCCGCCGAAGCAGTTGTTGTGACTTTCTTGATGAAGAAATTATGACGCTGACTTTTTTCTATTTGCTTGACGCTTACTGGGTGTGCGTAGATGTCAAATGTAGTAATTCGTAAGTGTGCGTGTTACATTTGAGTGTAGCAATTCTTACTATGATTACGCGTACGGATTTGGAAGAGGCCTTTTTGGCTACACCAGATGACTTCGTTCAAGGGAGGAAAAACCAGGGAGTCTCTAAATGCACTTGGACTGTTTGTTTGTAGAGCAAAGAGCAAAGTTGGCGCCTCCGCAGCTGCGTCCTCCTCCGCCCAACCTTTGGGAGGAGACTTTACTGGCCGTCCAAGAGTTGGGGGTCATGTTGGGCGTCGTCTTCATGATTGCCGCCATCCTCCTGGTCATGGAGGCCACGGAGAGGGCCGCGAGCGCTGTGGGGAAAAAGGTCCGCCAAACAATGGGTGAGTTTCTCAAGCTGCGTTTCGACAGTGGTGCCCAAACTTAGCGATCACTCCTACGGATTTCAAGAAGGAGTCATTAGGGAAGGTTAATGAGTTAATGAGGAGGGAATTGACAGCTTCATACGTTTACTATGCCTGACAAGTACAATTTGCAAGCCTCAAGCAATGATTTTTGTCGTCACCAACGGTTTCAGTCTTATTTATTGAACTTTTGCTTCTTCTCTTTTCGCTCTTAATGAAATGCCAGCAGCTAATTCAAAGTTTCCACCCATGTATGTACAAGATCCTGCATAGGCCGGAGTTTCCAAGCCACTGAGAATTTTTTTTTTTTATTAAAATAAACATAGACAACGTTTGGAGGGCTTCTCGGGACCAATTCGATGACGACGGCGCCGGCGGCGATGGTGACGGTGGAAGCCTAGAAGACTTTGATGTCGAAGTCGACCACGGTGGTGGACAAGAACTGTTCGAAGAGGAAGCAAATTTTCTGGAAAGAGACAATTTCGGACTTTTAATGTGTGAGCCTCTTGATTGAAGTCATTTATAGCACAGATGACATTAGACGGTCATAGATGGCGCGCGGGTCAATGGGCGCGCGTGCGGGAGCACAAGAATAATATACACCTTGTTGCTGCTGCAGCTGTAGGTGGCGGTGGCGGTGGCGATGGCGATGCTGCTGCTGCTGCGCGCGCGCGCAGAGGCACACGCGCGCGCTCATACACACCTTTACCACCTTGCCTTTGCCAGCCTGTGCGGCTCTTGTTGCTGTTGGCAGGAACATATGTTGTCCATGGACTGCTAGACGGTGGGGACCGACACGAAAGAGCTGACAACGAGCATGGTTTGATATGAGCTAAATACAAATTCTATGACTTCACATGGCATAAATTTCGCTCTATTCGTAAAAGACTCATCTCTCATTGCTCAAAAATCAGTGACAATATCTGCTTGGTAAGAAAGGGTAAGAAAGACGTTGGATATCTGTTATTACATTCTTGACGTCACGTAGATAGGTAAAGCTTTGGGAATTTTCGGTAATGCAGCCAAGGTTACAATGGCTCATATACGGTACCTAAGAGACACTTTGTCGTGCTAACAGAGGCCGTCTTGAAAGCTTCATAAGCTTTTCGGTATAAGGCTTCCCTACGTTAAATGTGATCACCAGCGTAATCTCTGCAATGTTGATCTACGGGCGCAAGTAGAGGAGGTCCAGTGCAACCCCAATGTCACCTTCCTCCAAGGCGTGTTGGCCCCCAACAGTGGCGATTTTGCGGCTGAAAGAAATTGTCAATGAAAGGCATAAGAATGTTACAGACGTGCGTATAGTCTCTAAAATTGATGCACGAAGTCCCATAGGCTGATCTTAAGGCCCGTGGAGAGGAGTCCAGTGCAAGCCAAGGACGAAGGCGATGTTGGCTGCTGACGGGGACCACTTGCACGACTCGGACTCTACAACAACGTGGTGCCGAGGAATGCTGAATTACTATGTGAAAAGAAGACTTGAAGGGTCAAGGGTTGATTTTCATGCGGTTTGCATTGGCTTTGGGTCCCCTATACTGTAGCTGCTTGTCACGCGTCACGTTCTCTAGCAGTCCTGGGGTTTTGTCCACTCTTTCCACCTTCCAGGCAGCAGCAGAGGCCTCGACAACGCCGAATTTCTCTGCCAGGACTGCATTAAAGACATACACGACACAACATAAAATAGCAGTATGACCTTTTTGAGTCATCCAAAGACACCTGAGATAAGTGAGTTTGCATCACTTCCGGCCTTTCCTTTCCCATGAGAAGAGACCACGAGGGGGAAAAGCCCAATAGTAATACAACAACTTGTGTCGTGGACTTGATTTGACAATGTGGAACTAAAATGACGTCTGAGGAGACGTCTTACTCGGTGTTCTGCGACAAGGAGATCCTCTACTTCGGCTTCCTGTGCTTCACCACCATCATGGTCTTGGTCACTCAGGGGACCATCCTCAACTTTTACATCATCGCGTTCTTTAGAGGTTACAGACACCATGTAAGTCCGGGTTAGAGCGGGTTTGACTCGGGCCAAAAAGGGTAACCGGGTCTTCATCTGACTCTCTCCTAAGGTTGCCACTTACTTCTGGTTCCTTGGCGACCTGTTCATCGTGTGCTTATTCGCCATCTCCTTCACGACCGCCTACCGTTACATCCACCTCAGAAGGAAGCTGGAGGCCGACAAGACCATCTCGGAGACGCAGATCACCGTCAAGCTCCGGAGGGCAATCTACAAGCACGTCATGTGTAGGAAACTTATGGCGCGGCGAAGTGTTAATAACGGTTCATATTAAAGAATGCTTTTGTTAGGGCTTTCTCCTTATTATTGCGGCACCCTTCCCTTTCCGTTCCTCTCCTGGCTGGCCTACTCGGTCTACTTGGTGGGCAAGCTCGCCATCATCTTCACCAGCGAGATCCCAGCCAACATGACTAAGAAGTCTAATCGTAACGATAACATGATCAGAATGAAGAGATCGAAGAGACTACCATACGTTTTACTTTTCAGTCGGTTTCATCGACGACCCCGTGAACAACCTTGGCTCGAACCTGCTCAAGGTGACGATCGGCCTCTCCGCGCTCGTCTTCATCATCATGCTGCAGGCCCATCACAACCACGACCCAGGTGAACAATAAATCTTCTTGCCACTTGTTTTGCTGATTCTCCTATGCACGTTTAAATCTGCAAAAGACTATTTCTCATATTTTGCAGATTCTCCTCACAGCGGGTATATCTCTGGAGTGTGCCATAACACGGCTGTGGAAGTATTTGATTCAGTGAGTGAATGTCCATATTTACAACTTTTTTCTTAGGTTACATGTGTTATGTTGTAAGGTGTCTGAGTGTTAGACTATATGGTACGTGACTGTTAAGCTAAGAGCAGGGCAAGTAAATTTTTTATTTTAATACATTTCTGAGGGGAAGAAGCAAGGTTTAGGCTGTTCTTTTGCTGGAAAAGCATATTTCACTCTTGTGAGAGGCGCCAAAAAGAGAATTTAGCTGGTATGGCCAATGGAGGAGGCTTCTGACATTTTCTGGACATATCTGCTAGGTAAAATTGCTCTGAGTCTATTTTCTGTTCTCCTTCAGTGTGACCGGGTTGGGGCCCCATGAGTAATGAGCCGAAACTTTAGCCTATGTCCATTTGGGTGATTTGGGTCAAAAACCATCAGACTACATTGGTCCAAAAAAGAATCCCCTTCTCGATGGCCAGAAGGTTTGGAGTTGCTACTCTCGTTGGTAGAGTTCCCATTTGGCCCGCTTCCTCCGGTCCCGTGCGGTTCGTGGTGATAAAGTTCCTCTTCAAGCGGTTCCTATTGTTTTTCGTATGCAAGCTGGATTCTGCCTTTTTCGAAATCAAAAATCAGCACTTTTTGCTCTCTACAGAATGATCGACGAATTATGCAACTTTTGAATGATTTTTAAAGGGACCTGACCAGAGAATTTCCTTCATGTCCGGTCGTCATTGCCGGGTTTGATGCCCATTTATGGCAGACAGGACTGCCAAAGTACCAACATTGGTAATAATAATTGCTCAAAGTAACTGCCCAGAGCAATCCTGGACACCACTGCTGACTCCACTTGCGCAAACGCATTCATGATTCCCATCTGGAGAGATCGAAGACATGCTGGAGCTGAGTTTTCCCCATATTTCAATATTCTGATTATGAACTCCACCATTGTCAGGGTTGCTAGAAGGTGGAGGAAAAGCTCAAAAGTCAAAAATGGTCAACATCCACGCAAATGGAATATGACGTTATCATACCATATTTTGTGTGACAGAAGCGACCCTCAAATATAAGCAACCCCTACATCGTTGAGCTTCGCCTCTCGTAGAAGAAGTTCCTTCTTTTATAAGCAACGCCTATTTTGCACATATTTTTAACCTACTGCAGCAGTTGTCTGGAAAGAGAAACAAATCTGCTGTGTCCCGGGTTGTGGCCGCCAACTCAGCAAAATTAAACTCTCGGCTACAATAGGCTCAGTTCGTAGTTGACTCCTATAGAGTCATAGTACGTACATGGCAATATACAAACTGATTTAAGAAACAACAAGAAAAGTAGCAGTCATAGCTATGAGCAGAGCCTTTACTGGAGGCAGCGAGGCAGAAATCCTGTCCGAATTTAGCAAGAATTTCTTCTGTGGCTAAGAGGAAATACGGTACATTTCCAATGAGACCCTGTAGGGCACACCAAACACAGGTCACACGAATGGCAAACCCAGCCTTGAGGACTCCTGGCATCCCTGTCGTGGTATAAGCACTGGTGACCCATGACTGCGGACATAGCTCAAGTGACAGAGGACATCTGCGGCAGCCATTCTGCAAACCAGTGCTGTATTAATCAAACTGACTGGGGTCGACGACATTGACATCACCATGTGGTTCAGACGAGCCCCAATTTCTCCAAATCGCGCAAGATGAGACTAAGTTTGACCATATCATTGCTGCCCTAGACTGCCAGTACATGAAATAGGACTATGCCCTCATCAGAGAACCCCTGGCCACAAAAAGTACCCAGCTTTATAAGGACGTCTTATCCTCATTGGCAAGTAATGTGTGAAGTCTCCCAAAGAAAAGTTGGACCTCACGCTCAGCCATCCCATCCTGGGGAACACGTGTTCTCCGACAAAAGCTGGCTTGGCCAGCCAGGAGATTCACCTCCGATCCCCACCACGACCATGACGCTTGAAGTCGACGCCGCCTGCATGCAAGCCAAAGGCCGAAGAAGCTGTCATGGTTTGGTCTAGTATCACACGGCACCTTCGGCAAGTGCATCTGAAACTGTTGACGACCGTGTGCGTGGAGAAGCACAGAAAACAAGATCAACCTTGTACGGGCCAGCCAACTCATCGACCCTGAGCGATGGTCAGGACCCAGAGATCCGTCTGTACAGAACTGCACTCTCTACTGAGAGATGTGCCATCCGCCACCTGACGTGAGACTTCCATGGGGTGCAATAGGCCTGTTGCAACCACAGACCTCTGCTGCTTCATCTTTGAAGAAATCCATTATCTCTGCCACGCAGGCCCCAAGCCTTCCACGCAACTCATCAGCCTGCACTACAGCTGGCACAATCTCAAGCGGGATGTGACAGCAAGGTGCCAAACTCGTATAAAATGCCACAAGTCCCAGATGTCCCGACAAGACGTGTCCCCATTCCAAAGTTTCCCAGATGCACTATGCTTGCGTCACATCCACGTTGATGAGGTTGGTGGGCCTTCTTCCTGTACTTCGTACTGACACTGGCTGCTTCAACCAACTCAGTTGGGTCTTCGTACAATGCCCAAGGCCGACGACTGCCCAGTATGATACTGGCCCACTAGGACTTTTTTGACCCTATGGGACTTCTGCAACACTTACGATAGCTAGAGTCTCCATCCCTCCCGCATACTGCACGGTCTGACTAAGTTTACGGTACCCAAGTTATTACTCATGTCTTCGTCTGGGCTGACTCAACGAGGAAGGCGGTGCCTTTTTGGCATGACCACCTATTCCACCTTACTGGCTTTAACGACAGTTCAACATAACTGACATAATCCTTACCGACACAGAAGATTATGTACTTATGGAAATACTAGGTGCCCGGCGTTGCTCGGATTATTATAAGACTGGCCGCAATCCCGCCCACCAGCAGACTCGACCATAGCTCAATACGCGTTTCACGCTACATGCGCTTCGTGCCCAACTCGAAGCTGATCTCGCCCGCTCGAAGCTGGTCTCGCCCGCTCCAAGCTGATCTCGCACTTGACACTCGCCATGCACCCTGGACCCGGATCGGATCCATTTTGTTTCTGTGGCGGGATCACGTTCAAGCATGTGATGTGTAGCGTCCACTGACCAAGTTTGGTGGCGATCGGTGCGGTGGTTGGGGCGCCCATGGCCTGACAGGCAGGCAGACACACAAACGTACATACGGAGACTTTGCTTTATATGTATAGATTTCTCACCACATCATTAAAAATTCGGGAAAGTGCATCAGAGAAAGAATATCAAAGTCGACAAGGCCTACTGATCAAGATCAATAACGATCAATTTGAATGACCGACCTAAGAGTGGTCGGTCAACTGTACACACTTATTCAGTCAAAAATTTGAATGACCGACCTCAAAGTGGTCGCTATTAAGCCCAGAAATTGGGCTATTCTGCGAGTGAGAGCATCAGAGCGAGATCAGGATGCAAGATTCGCTACTGCTGAGCGCGATCTGGCTGCAAGATTCCGACGCTACATTTGGCATCACTTTTGGATCAGTCGGCTGTGTCAGTAAGGCTTGTGTCGACAAGGGTTCTGTGTTGCTAGCCAGCTCTCAAGCATTTAAGCTACTCGTCTTTCTTGAAGAAAAACGTGTATCGGCCCAACAGTCGCTAAGTTTTTTCATTGTTTGTCGATCATCTTACATTGCCACCATTTCCAAATTAAAGCTAGCATGTGCGGATTATTAATAGAGCAACATTTTTTTCCTCTCAGACCTACTTATGAGGTGAGTGTGTGTGTGTTATTTCGTATAGGATTTTACCAGTGCACTAACATGTGTTTTAGGTCTGAGAGATCCGACCACATTTTTTTGTCAGCATTTGTATCCATGACATACTGTATATGAAAGAGGACGAGTGACAGTCTGTGTACACAGACTCTGAATGGATATACAAATTGTACATGCATAATGTACTGTAAATAATAAATACGTGCTTCAACCGGAGCTCACTAAGTCAAACGATTTTTCCTGCTGTTCACATTATAATGCCATTTGTGTTAGTTATGTGTTAGCTATACATTGGATCGCTGAAAACTAGGACTTCATTGGCCTCGATTTCAAATTAATTTCCGAAGCGATTTTGAATGTTTCACCTCGGAATTTGGTTTCAAATTGAGCCTGTTCATGTACAATCAAAGAAGTTGTAATTTGAGGCTGGATTTTAGCTTTTTTGTGGCAATTCATGCTGTTGTTTCCCCCTTTTATTGATGGGGGTCATTGACGGCTTCCTGTCTGCCCTGGCCAATCTGCCGAATGTCTGTCCAACGAAGAAAAATCTGTCTAAGGAAGAAAAATTTGTGCTATAAAGTGCTTCTACATTGTCGCATATGTCACTAGACTAGCTGAATTGCTACAATGAAGCAAAAATCCCGCTTCAAATATTTCGTTAGGCATCCCATATGATCTTACACTATGCCCTCATATATACTTCCTGTGCATTGTTCTTTCAGATTATGCATCTTTGGGTCGATAGCCCAAGTTTGTACATTTTGTTGTTAACCTGACCGACTGACTAAAGTTTTCTTTAAGGTGACCCTGCTCAGTCTCCTGATTGTACAGGACAAGGACTCGCACTTCCTTAAGATATGGAACTTCAACCAGGTGGGTCAATTGTGCAGTGTGCTGGACTTTTGACTCGCAATTGAGTTTGCACTTTCCATTCTTAGGTTATCATCGTGCTGTCCTCCATCAACTTGCTGCTACCCACAGTCATCTTGTACATGTTGTCGATGAGCGACTACGGCCGCCATCTGGAGAGGGTCATTCCCACTAAGGTCTTTTACCAGATGATGCACCTGCTGGTCATCAACATTCCTTTCCTGGGAGTTCGGATCTTTCTGTGGTGAGTTCGCACACGTACAGGACGTCGTTGTTCTTCAGCTGCACATTCCCCTCAATCAACAGGTCCAGCTACAACTACGAGCTTTCACTTTTCGTCGTCAAGAATCTCTGCTACATCTTCATGCTGTGTCATAGCCTCTACCCTGGTAAGAAGTGTGCGTTTTTTAAGGCGCGTTCGAGTAGGCCAACTTCAGCCGACATTTTAAGGCTGAGCTTACCTTAAGGATATTTGATCATTGGGGTGGCAATAACACACTTCTCCAAAAAATGCCTAATCGTAGTGCTTTGGTAGCATTAATCTTTTCTATAACCAGTACCAGCGAAAAAGAAACCCCTCTTCCACAGGTGTGGCCCATCTGTTCCGCCGCATCTTCTCCAAGAAGGTGCTGAACGACTCCTTCTCCGGCAGCTACATCAACCCCAGCGGAAGCGGCGTTGACAGCAGAAAGGAGAACGCGGCCGCTATGGATATGGCCCAATTCTGCGCCGCCAGGACCAGCAGGTCCAGGCCCATGTCGTCCATGTCGTCTGAAGGTAATCGCGTGGTAGTCATAGCTACAGCTCCTGTCGATTGTTGTAGCATCTACATAAATATTATTTTTTTTCAGTGCTTTCCAATTCAGAAGCGTCTACAAGCAACCTGTGAGACTGCTGCTGCTGTTGTTTAGCTCACTGTTAACCATAAATACCAAAGCTATGTCAGTTTTACACACACTGAGTTACGCTCTGTCCTAGTACAAGTTCCAACCGAGAAATAGACGACTGTTCAGAGGCGTCCACTGTCAATGTCAGGATGGCTAAGTGCAGGTCGGTTAATTGCCCAATCACTTCAACTGACTGAACTGGGAGACGATCTCCTCCAGCTGTTGGAACATGAGCGCCACGTTCATGTCCTTGTCCCCGCTGGACGACTTCCACGTCATTGCGAAGCCGTTGTCTTTGCGTGTGACCTCGAATTGCGGCGAAGTGCAGCTGAAGCTTCTGGAGTCCTTTACATCTTGAGCGCTGCTATGGCTTTCCTCTTGTAACCAGTTTTCCTCTTGCCAGTCTTTAATAGGTCGAACTTGAACAAGAGGCAGACCAGATCGCAGCAACGGGGGACGTACTCATTGGCGGACGTAGTTGCCGCCTTTGGTGTCGAAGTAGAAGTAGCAGTAGGAGAAGACGAAGGACTAGTGCGAAAGTCTTGGTCCCCCTGCCCGTTCAGGAGAACTCAGGGATATGATTGCGGTGCCGCTGACGCTCCCATTGCCTCCCGTGGGACGGAGCCGCTTCCGGCAGCTGCTTCTGGACGGAGGAGGACTTGGACTTCCCTTCCGACTACGACGGCGACGGCGGCGGAGACGACCACAACAGCAGAAAGTCACGTTTGATCGAGGTCCACCCCTGCCTTTGCCTAAGGGAGTTCTTATGTATAATATATACCACATATATATTAAGCTACTTCGTGCTATATTAGTTGCTACCTGTACATGTATGCGTCGGCTACTACATGTATGTGCAGTTGTAGTTATGAAATTGCGATTTTCATCCTTCTGCTCAATGTAAGGCTATGATATACGTACTTTCATGCACTGTGTACGTGCAACAGCTGTCCAATATGCACAAATGTAGGACGGACATGTAAATTTGTGCACAATGAAAACATTGAATGCGTCAAAAGGGTGTTGCACAGGACAGTGAAACTTGTTTAAATATGCCCTCAACGTGTAGGTATGAGAGGCCGTTCAAAAGTAACAGGGGCATTAGTATAATTCTTAAGTACAGGAATAAATCACATCATGTGACGCGAAGTACAAAATCAGAAGCCCACACTAAAAAGTACTCGCAGCAGGTTACCGGAACTTTTTAAAAGTACTTATGTGGTAAAAGTCCCCCAAGCACAAGAATGCAACGAAAATTTCGCAAGCTTCAATACAGATATCCTTCGGTTTGCACAGATTTCAAGCAGGTAACTTTGAGCCTCATTTTTTCTTCCTTGACCTCAATCTAAATTTCGTATCCAACTTTTTGCAGGAACATTTCCCAACTGACGTTTTAAAGATGATATACTGATTGCAAAAAAATAGTACTAGTTCCGATACATTATCTAAATTGTGCTTTTATCACCCGTACAAGTACAGTTTTTCTTTCACTCGATTCACTTTCGTCATCTGTTTTTCGTAAAATTGGGCGTCTAAAATGCCAGCAGATTCCACTCGTCACTAAAAAAATCGTACGTAAAAGAACGGCTTTTCCTTTTTTTACTTCTTTTCAGACATTTTTTGAAAGCCAGAAAGTATTGTACCATCAATATTACAATTGGTCAAGTCTCTAAAGGCACTCAAAACAGATGACGAAAGTAGATCGAATGAAAGAAAATATCATCTCCTGAAAAAAAAGTCGCCAACCTTTTTTTCACACTTTCTAAGTCACACACATGAAGGTCAATTTCATTCGTGTTCACAGAGATATTAAACTTTCGGCCATTGGCATATCAATATGGCTCTCACAGTTGACACATGTACTTTGGCAGTCATATTTCTTGATTTACCGCAAAGAGTGGAGAATTTCTTTCTGGCATCTCTGGATAGTTTTTTTGTACTGCAGACAGGTCCGAGTCCAGTCCTAGTCCAGCTCGAGTCCAGTCCTGGTCCAGCTCGAGTCCAGTCTTGGTCCAGCTCGAGTCCAGTCCTGGTCCAGCCCGAGTCCTGGCCTCTAACGAATGGTTTCCATCTTTAGCAAATCACTAACATGCACATGTGGACGCTTCAAACTCCTTGTCCCACGAAGAATCTGACAATCACAGTGATGACAATCACAGTATTTAACTCACAGTGATGTTAACAAATGTGGCGAAAAGGTTTGTCTCGACAACGAACTAAACCCGGACTCCGTTTTAGTCATCACCGGGATCAATGCTTCTATCATCCCTTCAGTTACCTAAGTGGTGTATGGCCAAAAGAATACGCAAGGGCCCCGGCGCAAGTAATAAAAGGAAGAAACTGAGTGCACATTCAATAATGTGTATTTTTGAGTGGAGTTTTCACATGGGATGAGTTGTTCAGACAATGACGCATAACTTTGACTGCATGAGTTCACAGTTTTGAGTGCCCATAGTGAGCTAGAGCGCTCAAACCCTGACAACCCACAGAAACAGCGCTGGCTGTTTGGGGCACCTTTTTTTGGTAAAAAGTGCAGACATTTTTGTGGGGTACTTCTGCTCCCCCCCTCTCGGCCCCCCAAATCTGGGGGAGGGAATGAAACTCAATCAGACAATGAGGGGACTTGAGGAGATAAGTTGCCTGTGCGCCTTCTTCCACTTCCGGTGGCCCTGATGTCGTTTCATGAACTGAATGCTGCACTTTTCAACACAGCACTGCTGAATTGAAAGTACAGACGCTTTTATTGTCTGATCGAGTTTCTCGAGAACTTCTAATCGAAGTTGCTCAGTCCGACCTCGACTCTGCAATTTACAAGGAGGTCTCTCAATGACCTCGCGAATATCGACCAAAGCTTTCACTTTTCTATAGTTAGTTAGCCTGGCCTCGAACCTGTTAGTTATTTTTTTCCATGGTTAGAAATCTCAGGGTATCAGACTTTTGGAACTTGTAGACGTTGCTCATTCATGAATATTGCTCCTGAAGTCTCCACGCCTGCTGGACGACTGAGGACATTTGAACGTTGCTGTTGTTGTTGCTGTTAACGACTTCGTCGCCCACCAAGACTTGGAGACTTTGACATTCTCCTGGAAGGAGTCCCTCCATGGTGCTTAGCCCATTGATCAGTAGAGCGTTTTCTCCTGTCTGCTGACTTCGCCTGACCGTCGCTGTTTCTGAACAGGACGTACTTTCCTTCTCCCAAGAACGTGGCCAGAGTCTCAGCAATGGTGAAGATCGACAGGCCCAAGAACAAGCCCAGGTAGCCGCCAGTATCAGCTATCAGGTTGCTTTCAGTGTAGAGATAGTGATAACTGAGCCAACGATCATGACGTGTGAACTGGAAAGAGAACGTCATCACTATGTAATAAACTGTACCTTTTCCTTTTTTTATGAAGAATTGGATAAACTGTATTCACTCTAACAATCCTACACCCTTTTGAAGCCGAACCCTGTCAGAAGGGTCCGGACATGCTTTTAAAAGTTTGTGAAATTCTTCAAAGTTCTTCTAAGGTGATCCAACCATTGCTACGTGTGGTGAACAGACGAAAGAAACTCTATCTTACGGCAACACTCGATTCATATTGCTGGGCTTGAGAGGAGAGAATGACCCGTCGACAACAGGACGTGGGTTTCTTTTTCCACTGATTTAGCCTTTTACTAGACTCTTACAATAGATGGCGGTAAACGACGCGTATTACAGAGAGTATTACAGTTCATACTACATGTGTCGAATGACTATGACTAGTGTGATACTCTTTCTAGCATCCCTTTTCTGAAATGCGAATTAAAGGCAACTCACGTTGGAGTTCGAAGCTGCACCTCCTGGAAGATCTTTGGGCTCGAGATCAAGTCCGTGATGAAGTGCAGCTTTAGCCATAGGTAGCAGGAGCATTGATCACTGCCGTAATTACTTACAGACTGATAATTGAACTAGACCACCTTAGCTAATATTCAATTGAAGGCAGACTTGTAAGTTCGACTGAGAACGTAACCTTCGAGTGTACAGTGGAACCTCTATTTTAACATTTCATGCTACAGTCCCGTTCGGAAACGATGCGTGCATTAGTGTAAATCATAATTTATCTTGATGGATCCTTAGAGTAAACAAATATGATGACGATTTCAAAGTCTTACCTGGAAAAAGGCAAATGTGTGAGTCACCCAATAGTCGGTATAGACTTGCTGCAGCGGCCTGAACACAAAATTCTTCCTCCTGAAACAAGTCGTGATCTCAATGAACGTATGCAGGGTAATAAAGGATAAATGCTACTTTTGCTTTGTTGATGCTTTTCAACCATTGTGTCTGCGTAGAATTAAGTACCTTCTACGTTCACGTACGTGCTGAATTAATTTCCCCCCCCCCCATGTGTCCCATTGCACAGAGAAGCCAACACCCCCTATTGAGGTCACTATTTTGCCTCTGCTCGTTAGCCTTTGGATTGACCCACGGACTGCTAGTCAGAGAGCTGGGCCTGGAGAAAAGGGGCATTCCCTAGGAGTTACTCGTCTGGACAAACTTGAAGAGATGCACTATTGCAAAGCCGAAAGATCCGTCATATATCCACCAAACAATCCACAAATGGTGGCAGAGGTGGGATTTGAAGCCATGCCTCCGAAGAGACTGGACACTGTAGTAGTGGTAGATGACCAAGGGTGAGGAAGTCATGCTCATGCAAGGGTGAGGAAGTCACATTTACAGCTGACCCACGACCCAGGTAACAAATAACATTGGCAATGCTCCTCCAGAATGAAGATTGGGCCATTGATGAGGCTATCGGGTGGTGCGCCGTCACTGGGGGACATTTAGGCGCCAACACTCCAGAACTAGTAGGAAAGGTACTGCAGTTGATGGCCATGAGGCGATGCATGAGGTCATCCCGCTATCGAATCGTGACAGGGCCCTCTTGGCAGAAGAGGAGTGACTTCCTGTCGGCTCTAAATTTTCTCGCCCATTCTGAGAGTTCAGAGAAAGAGCTGAAAGAGATGGCACGCCTTCCTGGTGATGCCAGTGGTATCATGTCTTCATCAAGTCATTCGTGGACACCCAGCTTGACCTCTTCTTCTGTGACTAAGATTACTTCTTCATCTTTGGTGAAGATGCTTTTGCCACCAAAAGGGTCAGATTGACTTTCTCACCCTTGGTTAGCAATGTGTCATCTACTACAGCCTGTACCACTGTGACAGCAGAGCCGTTGATTTCCAAGTCATCTTCAACCGTGGCGCCAATCAGGACTTCCTCTGCTTCTGTTCTTCTTCCTCAGAACTCTGGGGTCAAATCTTCTATCAGTTCTGCCACACCTCTGTCCAGAACCTCTGTGGCACCGGATTCGTCAAGTCTCAGTAGGACGATCAGTGCGACTTCATCTCCTGCAATCATAGCAGCACCTTCACCTGTTGTGTCACAGATGATCGTCTTCTTCAAGGCCCTCAGCAGTGACTGTAGGTATGGTTCATCGACTAGCAGTACTACTTCCGCTTGCTTCTTCCTCAGGGCTCTTCAGTGGACTCCTGGGATTTTCTGAGACACAATGGTGCTCTGGATTCAATCTTAGAGCAGCCCCCCATGAGGTTTGCCCTTAAAAGCTCTTCAGGTGCAGTCACCAGAGTAACGATTTCCAAGTAGTCATGGTGTCGTCTATCCGCAGAAATTAAACTCTCCCCAAGAAGCAATCTCGAAAGAGATGGTAAAAACTGGAAGAAGAGGATTCTCTGGGTCCGATGCTGGAGATTGACATGTCCTTGCTTCTAGTTCCATCGCAACCAATTCATTGCCTGCGTACATGCCACTGGAGGTATCATCTTCGTCAACACCCACGACTACCACCTCTACAATGTCTCTCTTTACAAGAACTTTGAGAACTTGTCTTTTCCCTGTCACACCATGTAGATCATTTTCTCAGGATATGGTCCACTTCTAAGTATCCTTTTGAAATGTCATAGGGAGTTGATCATGAGACTATTTTTCAATCAGCCACAGCACACACTGAGGGCTTTTCCCCAGAGCCTTTTCCTACTGAGTAGCACTTTTCTCATTCAGACGGAGGGGATAACTTCAGACATTTGGGGTGCATGGTGGGGAGCTGGCATTTTGGCCATATACGTAGTCTTCGATTTTAATTTCACTAGGTTTTCCGATGTCTTGGAGTCCCAATTTGATCAGATTTTAGGTTGGTTTGAAGAGATTGACACATGGTAATTTGTTGACTCGTGATTAGAAATTTAAAAATTTGCTTCAGTCTGGGGGTTCTTACATGCGTCTGCCATTCGAGCAGCTATCAGGTATCAGGCATGCTTTCTTCATTTACCAGTCCATAAAAAGGTAGAGGTCGCAAAATTGAGGTTGAAGATTTTGCGTTTACGAAATAACTTCAACTTCAATTTGCTACCTCTGTGGTCCAGTCTGACTTCATCCAGTCACCCATTTAAAATCCTACACCTGTGAACACCTTCGATCCTTTTGGGCAATGCTGGGGGGTACTTCAGCTGTTCAGAAAATTTTATTTCCCGGGCAACGCCGGGTACTTCTGCTATACGCAATATTGTCCAAAAATGAAGCTGATCCCAAACTGCTTAGGCTTCAAGCTTTCCAACAGTTTAAGTAGATTTCGTGTAGCTGCAGTTTCAAAAAAGTGAGCTATGCCCTAGTTACGTAGTGAAGAATAAAGCATGTCTACTACTTTTTTGCACTCAAATCGCTAGGTCTGTCTTTTTTGTTCAATATTGCGACATCAATATCCGAAAATATTGACTGATGCCAAATTCTGCAACTTGACTACTAAAAATTGGCCCGAAAATGGGATGGGTACCCTGAATGTGGACCGGCACTGTATTTCCTGAACTACCACCTCTTTTGTCAATCCGAAATTGATCCGCCCTCTCCATATGTACATACGTGCAAGGTGGCTTGCAAGAGCAACGCTTGCCAGTTTGGACTCTCCCGTCGGAGAAGCCGGCAATGGTGTCCTTGATGAAGACCAGTCCAGCCTCCTCGATGTCCTCTACAGTGACTTCTTCGACGAAGTCACTCGTCATTTCAAGTTGGGACTCCTTGATCTAAGTGGAAAAAGTGTTCTTGGCAAGGGAAAAATCAAGTTCCCAAGTCCTTGACCAAACCTTCCTGGCAGCTTCCACTGTGGGGAAAAAGAGATCTTCTGAGGTACAGACTTTTCGGTCCTTGTACCCATCCAAACCCTGAACCATGAGGAGGCGTGGGTGGATGCAGCCAAATTTGGAAACGAACTTGTTCGCCAGGCAGTTGAACAAGCACTCGTCCTCGGAGTAGTCGTCGTCTGGGTGACAGTTGGCCGTTTCTGCCACCGAGGTTTTGTCCACGATCTCTTGCTCCAGAGTAAAGTAGCTGGAAATGTGCGTCAGGAATGACTTGTTCAACCACATCTCAAATGGACAGAGATTTTTCTCTTCTTCACACGCACCTGCTCATCTCAGCAGCTACGATTACCCCGTCACTGGTGCTCAGGAATGACCCAGGCTGAAATCCAAAAACCATTAGTTTTCCAGAGCCATCGTCCATTTGTGCTGCGTGATCTACGGCTGGGGTCATGACATAGTGTGGCTCGGTAGTTATTTCCTCCAATGAATTGGTCGTGTTGATGCCTTGAGAAGGTGTCGTCGGTGTCGTCGGTGTCGTCGGTGTCGTCGGTGTCGTCTCGGGTGGCTTCGTCGGTGATGGCCACTGAGGTGGTCTCGTCTCAGGGGTTAGGTCAAAGTCGTAAAAAATAGGGTCTTGGAAGGCTCGATGAAAGTCCATCTTGATCTCCAGACTGCTGATTCCAGATTCTCCGACGAACTTGGTGATGTCTTTCCTGGACTTGAATACGTAGCAGGAGCCATAGACAGGATGGAAGAAGTACTCCCAATCAGTTGAAGTCTCTACAGCCTGGACAAAATACAGTAAGTTAACCATATTTGACCTTGAGAAGAAAAAATTACAAAGAGTCGCATCATCATTATGTTCCTTCCTCTGTTCTCTTACTGATGAAATGAAATTGGGCCACTGGACGCTGATGTGCTTGTCGTAGCCATTGACGGTCACACTCGACACCGAGGCCCAATCGTTGAAGAGGAAAAGCTCAATCACTCGCAGGTAGTCAGTATCCGAAGCTTCAGACCTCACGAACGAGTTCAGTTGGTTCATTTCTCTGAGACTGGAGATATTGAAGAGATCTTTCATGCTGACGCCGACTTCCTCCCAGTAATTGAACACCTGGACAATGATTCAGACTGACAGTATGTTTGAGCCTTTTAAGAGGCTCAGGAGCGCACGAGGAGAGTGTCACTTATGATGAGAATTTAGACCAGGTGCGCTCTGAAAAGCCAGAGATACAGCCAGTGCATCGAGTTGGTGGGCGGATTGGTTGAAAAAGTGCATAAATGAAGATTTACTAAAAACTAATACTTTGGGAGCCTCATTGTGGTTACAAGTGACATTCCCCTCGTACATGCTGCACGTGCGTACCTGGCCGGGATGTCTGCAGACGGCAAATGAGGGCATCTGGACTTCCCCATTTTGCCTGATGTCGATGGTTGTGCCCATCTCCTTGGCCTTGTAAGACCTGACTCCCTCGTACACCTTTGCCAGGAAGGCGGAGAAGCAGGCGACGAAGAACAGCAATTTGAACAACCGAATCCAAGTGAAGACCTGAGTCATCCTAACGAAAAAAGAGTGCTGAGGAGCAGAATTATCGACTTCATTTTGGTGTTAACTTCCAAATTGTGCTGTCCCAGACAGAAGAGATCTTTGAAAGTGGCGCGTGTGACTTATAAAAAACTCTGATAATTCGTTTCTTCCAAACCTCGAAAGTGACACGAGACGAAATAAGGCTAAACAAAATATTAAAAGCTTCACATGCTTCAACCTTTTTGAACTCTTTCACTCTAAATCATTATGATGAAATTTATACGGTTGCTTAATTCTTCATCGCACAACTTTTCACAAAAAAAGACAGAGCAAGAAGGAGGGAAGGAGGATAAAGAGTCTCAGTTAAGTGTAATCTTAAGTGGAAATAAGATTGCTTGAATAATCTTTAAACTTCTCCCAATAACTTTTATTTTCTTCATGTCAACCGATCCCGAACATTTTAAGTAATGACTTCCGAATTGGGTCAGTGGTTCCTATTTTGTTCTGTCGACAGAATTGCCACAAATTGGGCTTCACCAGCTCCCAAACAAGGCCACTGGTGACAGCTTTCTGACAGCAAATAGCGACCCTTTATCGCACGGGTTCATCGCCCACTGCGCGTCGGGGTGCTTTTTCAGGCTGTCTCGGGTGCAGATTTGGCAGAGGCCTCGGGACGTACACAGGACATTCGGCCAATAGCTTGCGGGGTTTCATCGCAGATAATAGGCCCATTGAATAAGACTAAGGCAACTAACTCGACATTTAGCTGAATATATACCTGTACAGTAGTGAGGAGTCCACGTACGGTACGTACGAGCTGACTTACAGTGACTCTGAACCACTCACTGACCTGACTGAGCTTGTCTGTGGCTGCTGCAGCTCTACAAACAGGGGAGGCCATAGCTTTATACACTGTGGGCCATAAGTGTTGTATGCATCTTTTGAGGGATTTTTTTTGCCTATAACCATTGTATGGTGCATCAAACACTCTGCTGATCAAGTCTGCTGGTGGACAAGAGACCAGGCTAAAAGTTATCTTTATATAGCGATGAATATGGTAAGTATATTTGTCTACTGCTCTCGGAAGGACAAGACTTGTGGGCCATAGCGCAATTGTAGTATAATTACTATTAGGCACAATTTGAGTCGCCTTCACGATCGATAACTGTAATGGCACCAACGACGATTCACCAAGACCATATTTTTGGTCCTTCATGTTACTCACGTCGATGCATGAACTAAAGAACCAACATCGCATTTTATACATATTGATCTATATATATTCGGCTAGGTCAAAAATTGAAATTCCCCATGGGTGTCCAAAATTTGTCACCACATCCCATTTGAAGACTTTGTAGTCAAAAAAAAGTGAAAAAAAAGTTTTAGCTATGCCCAAATGCATTTAAAGTTGCATAATACTATAAAATAAGTTAAAAACATTTCTTCAGGACTTGCTGTAAAATATTTTTCTGACAAACTGGAGCAGGTGAGCATTTTGGTCAGTGATTTTCACCCAGTTGGGCAGTGTCTGAAAGCCACCAGAGCTGAAATCTACTTTCACCACAAATTAACTACAGTAGCTTACTATACAAATTTCAAATCAAGTTGGGCATAGGTAAACCCCATTTTTTTAGAAAGTTTTTTGACTACATCTTCATCTTTTGACGCCATGTAACGAATCTTTTGACACCAAATCAATGAATGTGTGTGTGGGGTGGGTGGGTGTCTGGGTGTCTGCCTGTCAGGCTATGGCCGCCCCAACCGCCGCACCGATCGTCACCAAACTCGGTCTGCAGACGCTAAACATCACAAACTTGAAACTAATTCCGCCACACCTTCGATTTAAGGCCGTTTTGAGACTGAAATCGAGGTCCGAAGTTCCCTTTACTACACTACACAGGCCATAGATGGCCATGCAATACAAAAAAAGTCAGCCTCTAGGGAATAGCTGTGCAGGACCAGCTTTAGAAAACCAGGCGAGCCAAACTGCGGCTCGACCCGTCAACTGGTGGCCCGCTGACATCACAAAGCTGGGGAGAGAGTGAAGAGGGCCCGGATCAGCCAATTCCAAGAGTAAAAACAAAATTGAACCGATCCGGGTGCAAAGTGAGTGTCAAGTGCGAGATGAGCTTCGAGTCGAGGCAAGACCAGCTTCGAGGGCGAGATCAGCTCCGAGTTGAGCGCGAAGCACGTGTTGGGCGCAAAGCGCGTGTTGAGCTATGGTCGAGTCTGCTGGTGGGCGGGATTGCGGCAAGTCTTACAATAATCCGAGCAATGCCGGGCACCTCTGCTAGTGTTTTTCTATAACAAATCAGTCTTTTTTTGCCTGAGACTTTAAAAAACTAACATCTGGTGCGCTCGTGCCTCGCCTTTACCCATGTTGTTCCTGTAACATTAGTGCAAGGTGTTCGTACCGTATTTCACGACTATAAGGCGCACCTAAAATTCTCCAAATTTCCCAAAAATGGCCAGTGCGCCTTTTAATCCATGGCCATGAAATGGCCTGAAATTTTCATGGGACAATCCCCCTAGGCCCTTCACTTCCACAGGGTTTCATTCCCCGGGTCCTCCGGCGCCAGGCGGAAGCACTCAAAAACCCCGTGTCCGGGTTGAGAGGTTGCTACGTTCTGTGAAGCTGCACAAAAGAGAGTCTCAAAAGCTGATGACGACCTGGACAGCCTCGGGATTTCCCGATTGTCGTCGATGAGTTTTTTTTATTTGTCCAAGTGTCCCCCTGACGCTCTCTTGTTGCAGCTTCACAGGACGTAGCAACCTGTCAACCCGGACACGGGGGTTTTGAGAGCTTGACCCGGGGAATGAAACCCGGTGGAAATGAAGGACCTGGTTGGCAGGACTCCACCATGAAAATTTCAGTCCATTTCATCCACTTTTACCCCTCGAAAGTGCCAAATTTCAAT
>JAAUXU010007480.1_pt1 | contig 21061 bp, 27 predicted proteins | sample 7278151 | NCBI WGS metagenome assembly JAAUXU01 (sample SAMN14350113, study PRJNA611818) | marine sediment metagenome | isolation source: surface marine sediment (1.8m) | place: French Polynesia: Moorea | collected 2018-08 | reverse complement strand
GTTCCCAGGCGGTCACCCATCCAAGTACTGACCGGGCCCAACACTGCTTGACTTCAGTGATCGGACGAGAACTGGTATGTTCAATGTGGTATGGCCGTTGCCGAGAGTGTGAGGTGCTGTGACGGCTACTTAAAGGACCGCCAAGAATCGCCTAGAGTGCAACACAACTAGAATAGGTCTTCAACACGTTCCTCTTGGTCATCCAGGTCCTCTGCGACGACAGCTGCTCTGCAGCTGGTCTGCGTGGATCACAAACCTAAGGAAACATTTGTTATGGAGACTCCTTCATGCCTATGTTTGTTGCTTCACCTTCTTGCATATAATTTCTTTCATGTCATAGTTTCTACCTGGTCAGCCAGGATACTTCTGCTGGCTCCATTGGTCGGCCATCAATGCAGTGGCAGCTGCTCTTGAGTGCACTTTCGATGCAAAAGCTCTCTTGTCAGAACTGCAGACATCATCATGATCCTCTTTACTTTCTCTGACCCTTGCAAGAAGTCCAAGGAGAGCCACTTTTGCCCACACAGTGCATTCTTCTGGCTTAGCTTGGCTGCCAGAATTAGAAGCCTCCTTCTTCCTTCTGTTAAGATGCACGTGATCATGATGTCGAGCAAGAGGAAGCACTATGAGGGCTACTCTACATATACGTACCGATTGTAGGTCAATCCTTGCAGCTTTTTGGCGTTAGGGTTTTCTGCATCATTAGCGCTCTCTGCCTAAATCCGCACAAAACCCTTTGTAGCAACAATCATTTTTAGACCCAACAGTCTTCTCAGGTGCAAACACTTAGTCATCAGATAGCAGAGTGGCGCAGTGGAAGCGTGCTGGGCCCATAACCCAGAGGTCCGTAGATCGAAACTACGCTCTGCTACAAACTTTCTTTTTCCTCAAGGATCTCACTCACTATTTTTGTATGAGCAGCTCTTCTGACGAAACATCAAGTTGTAAGTGTCAGTTAATAATTAATATAATTTAGTTAAGAATAACTGACGTTAACTGATGACCCGGATGCAACCGACGCACCTTGGTTGAGTTTAGATACGCTTAGTTGCAACTGTATAGTCATCAGATAGCAGAGTGGCGCAGTGGAAGCGTGCTGGGCCCATAACCCAGAGGTCCGTAGATCGAAACTACGCTCTGCTACGAAAATTTTTTTTCAGCAAATTTGCAACTTTTTGATGCAATTTTGATAAATTTTGTTGAATGCACAAATCGAGCTTAACAGCGGTCGATAAACTCCGAGGAGAGCTCCTACGCTGACGGCTCGTCGGTGATCAGCTGCGCGTTGGCAGCTGCTCATTTTCTTTTCTGTTAGAAAGCGCGTATGTCGTACTTGCTTCAAACTTGTGGGTGAGCGACGAAGACGTGTCCACCATGGCCATCTGCAAGGTCGTCTCCACCGCCGCCGCCCTGACGAGGAGAGCGACTCCTCTGCTCTGCCAAGGGTCGCTCGTCAGGGCCGACGACATATGGTTGAGGCTGAGACGAGGGATGATGCATTATCCCATCAACGACGACGTCTTCGGGCTCACAGACGATCAGGTGAGCAGGATCGCGACCGCAAATACATGAACCGGACGCCTGATGTTGAACCTCCTCGCATTGAGCGACCTCCTTTAACCGGTGACTTGCTTTTATTCATATCGCATTCAACCTCCAGCGTCAAGGTTGGAACAATGAAACCCTGGATTTAGGACGAGTTGGAGTGACGATCGTCGATGCTTTTTGATACCTCTTTAGCGGATGCTTCGAGAGACCGTGTTCAACTTCTGCCAGAAGGAGCTGGCTCCTGTCGCGGCAGACATCGACCGACAGAATGACTTCTCTGGGCTGCGCAAATTCTGGCGTCAACTGGGGGATTTGGGCCTCCTGGGCATAACAGCCGATCCCAAGTATGGCGGATCCGGCATGGGCTTCCTCGACCACATCGTCGCCTACGAGGAGATTAGCAGGGCCTCCGGGGCCATCGCGCTCTCCTACGGCGCCCACTCGAATTTGTGCGTGAACCAGGTGCGCGTGCATGTATAATACAGACGTACGCCGTTGCGAACTGCATCCCATGTTGTACAAACCATACTCGTAGATCAGCAGAAACGGCACCGAGAAACAGAAGGAGAAGTACTTAAGTAAGTTGTGCAGCGGTGAATACGTCGGAGCCCTGGCGATGTCTGAAGCAGGTGAAGAGCTTCAATGCTGACTCTTGTGGCAGCATTCCGACTTTTTGGTCTTTCAGGTTCTGGATCCGATGTGGTGTCCATGAGCACTACAGCTGAGAAACAAGGCGACCACTACATACTCAACGGGTCCAAGTTCTGGATCACCAACGGGCCAGACGCTGACGTGTTGGTAAGGTAAGTGAAAAGATCGATGGAGCAAATAGAGTAACGGGATTCTCTTCGTAGGTAGTGTACGCGAAAACCGACCCCAAAACCCAAAAGCCGCAACATGGAATCACTGCGTTCTTGGTCGAGAAGAACATGGAGGGATTTTCCACAGGACCAAAGTTAGACAAATTAGGCATCAGGGGCTCAAACACGTGTGAACTCATCTTTGAGAACTGCAGGGTGCCCGAGGAGAACAGGTTGGGGGAGGTAACGCATAATTCATATGAGGTGAATTGCACGAGATTCATCTTATGCTAAACACATGTACTAGGTGAATCGGGGCGTCTATGTGCTCATGTCCGGGTTGGACCTTGAGCGCCTGGTGCTGGCAGCAGGGCCAATCGGCTTAATGCAGGCTGCTTGTGACGTTGCCTTCGAGTACGTGCACACCCGCAAGCAGTTCGGGGAGCCGATCGGAAAGTTCCAACTCATCCAGGCCAAGATGGCCGACATGTATACCACCCTTAATGCGTGCAGGGCCTACCTCTACTCCGTGGCAAGAGCCACTGACAAGGTCAGCGTCTACATTTCGGATTGATTGAGTTGACGAGTGCTTTTACCATTTGTCATTGTTGTGTGTGAATAGTCAAGTATCTATAAAAGCTCGAGCAGTCAACGAATACCCGGGTACTCGAGCGGATATTTGAGTGGAAAGCAGTACGTTTTTGCACCCTTTAAGTATGATTTCTCTTCATCTCAGTGTCTGTCTCAGTGTCTGTCTCAGTGTCTGTCTCAGTGTCTGTCTCAGTGTCTGTCTCAGTGTCTGTCTCAGTTTCTCTAATCCCAGTGTCAATTTATGGCCAAAGACAACCTATTACCCCGTTCCTCATTCTGATGATGAAGGTTGCTTTGGACAGGTCCAAGCAAAAATGGACTTGCTGTCGGTGCGATAGCATAAGCAGTCAGTGACAGAATCGACTCGAGGGAAATACCTGGGCATCGAATGGTGGAAAAAGAGTCGAGTGCCCAGGAATCGAGCTGTAGTAATACCAGCCCCCCTCCCCCCTCATACCTAGTCTTGTACATGATCACCTTTGAATTTCTTTCTTCTTTCCAGGGCCATTGCAGCGGCAAGGATTGCGCCGGCGTCATCCTGTACTGCGCTGAAAAAGCGACACAAATCTGCTTAGATGCCATTCAGGTCAGTTGTAGGGCCGCAAACGCCTCGGTTGGGACCACCTGAAAAACTTGACTACTTCCAGATGCTTGGAGGCAATGGCTACATCAATGATTACCCGACAGGCAGGCTGCTGAGGGACGCCAAGCTGTACGAGATCGGCGCCGGCACGTCCGAAGTTCGAAGGCTCGTCATAGGCAGAGCCATCAACGGCGAATACAGATAGACGGACTACAGCCAACTAGCATAAATTATTTAATGATATTATTTTTGTATAGGGTATGGAAATGCTTGCTGTCAAATATCAATAGGTAGATGCATTGAACCCATTTACGCATGGTCGTCATCTCTGGCTAGGAGGGTTTTTTTTTAGTCGTAGACCCAACACAAACAAGTTCATTACGCTGTTTGCGTTCCTGCGGTCATCAAATTGAGCTTTCTTGATATCGGCGTTATCTCATGTGTGTTCATTATTCAGTTGTAGGACACGTTTTCCTTTTTGCACCGGCCTTAAAAGCCCTTTCATGTTTTGTAAAAGTTGTGGCGTTATCTGCTTAGCAAAGACTTGGAATGTAAGCGTAATTAAAGTCTCGGTTCAAAAATCCTTAGCGGATGCTGATTATTAGGTTCATTTTTACAGCCATGTTTGACATAGTTCAGTTTTTAGTGTCAACTACACTAAAAGAACGACTGCGCTGGCCTCGTTTTTGTCTGGGGTTCGACCTTGGATTGGGCAGCGCATCCACTAGGCGTTGAGGCCCGGCCTCGGGAGTTTGCATACCCAAGTACTTGACTGGGCTCGTCACATTACTGCCATCTTTGGGTAGGTTGAGGTTCAAACTCCCGAGGCCGGGCCTCAACTCCTAGTGGATGCGCTGCCCGAGGTTGAGCCTTAGACAAAACACTAATATGTGTAGCAGGTACGCTGGAACTGAAGGTTATCTCATTTTAAGTACAACTGTAGCAGGATGTCTTTGGGACCGAATGGTCAGGGTAGAACTTTGGGCGAGCACAGGTACATGTGTAGCTTGCGACTTGATGTTCTCGTGTAAGCATGAAAGTATAAAATATACATAAGCCAACATAATACCAAACTCTGTGTGTGCAGCTATGCGTAAGGACAGGAGAACTTATTCGTTTGCTCTCTTTCGCCCGTTCATTGTACTCATGCGTGTATGCGCTGATTGTGCACAAACCCTGTAAATCAATCTCTCTTTTTTGCACACACTCAGCGATAAAACCCTTGAGCGCCGACTGATTAAACAATTAAAAAGCCACTTGTACGAGTGAGGCCAGACCGCACAAGAGTTCACGTTGAGGACGGGCTACAACAGAGCGTTCCTTAGTTGCCAGGCTACCACCACCTAAACAGGAGGCGCGCTAGTTCCACCGACATTCATCCTCGACATCATGTCCATAGACACTCAACTGATTGACCTTGGAGGGGAATTGAGAAGTCCGACTTCTCCACGATGGCAGCTCAATGAGGTAACGCAGGAATTACTATAATCCTTGCTGGGCGAGTATAGTTAGGGACAGAAGAATAGTTAGTGCCTGTTGTAGTCAGGCCTAACTGCTAAGTCCCTTTCCCAAGCATTTCAAAGTGTCTAATGCCTAAGCGAGTGCTTCCACCTTGATTGAAAGAAATCCGGAAGTCAGTCCTATCTCACGCAATCCGGAGCCTATGTGGACCACCAGCGTCGTGTGGTCCAAGGAACGAGTGCCATTGGTTCTGGTTCCATTGAGGGAGTCACGAACAGTTACCGCATCAGGGGAGACAATTACGCCAAAGACATTAGATCAGTACAGGTTCGTAGCAGAGGTGGTGGTGGTGGCGCTGACATTCCTGTCGTTACGAGATGCTAAGGGAATTTTCGGTCCTTGGACTTTAGTGACAATGTTAACGTTTTGTCAATATTGTAGGTTGAGATGAATCAGCGGGGTGGGACCTTGGAATTGACCCGTCCTCGCTCGGGAAACCTCGGCGGCCTCCACATCGAGGAGCTGGTTGACATCGACCCTAAGGCATCCGTCAGGACCAGCAAGATCAGCAGGAACGTCAGCGTGACTTCGAACACCTCCACCGCAACTGCTGGTATGAAGTGTTTCAAACACTAGTACCACACGTACTTGCGAAAAGTCCACACGTGAAAGAATGTGACCTTACTGGCGTCATCGTTGGCGCAGGCGATTGGGAAGTTTTGCACATTTCTTATGATAAAATTGTGTCGCAGAGTTGAAGCGAGGAGTTCGTAACTCCAGGACCTCTCTGTCGTCACTCCAGGAGTCGATGAAGTCGCTGCAAGGACCCTTGGATTCTCGTAAGGCCCAGTGGACGAAAGTAAAGTTGAGATTCATGGACCAACTTGAACTTATTCTGTTTTAGCCAAGACTGCCCGCCGCGACTCTTTGAGTAGCATGAGCTCTCTTGAGTCCATGAACTTGGGTAGGGCCAGGCACGTCTTCGCCGAGAACAAGAGCTACGAGCGCATGAGGGAGTGGAGCGCCATCGACGAGGCAGATGATGTGGACGTCGACTATACCACGGTCACAATCGCCGGTGAGATGCAGTAGACGGCGCTGGCCTTTTTGGTGCGTCTCGTGCTTCCATTCCGTCATGGCGAGAAACTCTCCGGGTGCCCTGACAGCTCCGTCATCTCATTTGACAACTTGTACAGTACGTACAGTAGGTCAGAAACCTTTGACGTGCTTGCTGTCGGTGAAGCAGACAAAGTCCTCGGCCCAGTAGGCGCTTTCGATCCGTTTTTTGCACACGCTCAGCGATAAACGAACCCGGCGGTTATAGAGTGTCAGTCACTCCGGAGCCGCCGGGTTCGTTTATGTCCGGGGACTCCCGCCTCGAGAACGTTTGAAGCACCCAGTAGTGGAGCATTTCACGGTGCGTGATTCCCTAAGTGTGTATGCAACGTGCAACACCTCGTGACAGCGGAAGAAGAAGCAAGGAGGCAAAACTTGTGCAGGGTTGAGGATGTGACAGCTCTGGTTTTATTCTAGCCTGTCGTCTGGTGCCGGTCTGGCGCAAGCGCCTGTATGAACTGCCTGAAATAGCAGCGCGGCAATCCTTCGAGCACATCCGCGACACCTTCCTGGCGAGGGGAAGGCTCTTCAAAGATCCCCTGTTCAAGGCCGGGGAGAGCAACCTCGCTTGGGAGGATGCACAGACTCACACGGAGAACATCGGGTGGTGGTCCAAGAAGAACCAGGTCGTGTGGATGAGACCTCACGTAAGAGTTCCTTGAAAGTCCATAAAATAACGCATGAGAGCATTCGTACCTGCCCACATGTAGAAAATCTGTGAGGTTCGGGGAATCTCCCGCGATCGCAGTCTTGCTGGCGGCTCCTCTCGCTTCGACTTCATCCAAGGTGAGATCAACGACTCTTGGCTACTGGCAGCGCTAGTCAGCTTGGCGGAGAACAAGAACGCGCTCAAGAAAGTCATCCCTAAGGGACAGAAGTTCAGCAAGGGATATGCCGGCGTCTTCAGATTCAGATTCTGGAGGTGAGGAGTTGATAGGTATACAGCGCATTACATTGTCCTGCAGGTGTGCTACGTCGTGGACAGGGGAGGAAGGCATGGACATCATGTCGTATGTCCCCCCCCCCGAGTTTATATCTCCCCAACTGTCAATTCAAGCTGGTGTAAACTCTTTTCGGCGGCGTCCGACATCCCTGTCCATATTACTCGTACTTTTGATCATTAGCTTTTGCTCCTTGTTGACCAGGCTCGGCGAGTGGCAGGAGATCGTGATCGACGACCGCTTGCCAACTCGACACGGGCAGCTTATCTACCTCAAGTCCAAGGAGGAGAACGAGTTCTGGTGCTCGCTCATCGAGAAGGCGTATGCGAAATGGTAATGATTTATATGTCACGTGGTCTGCAGAAAAAGAACGGTTTCTTCTTCTCAGGTATGGCTCCTACCAGATGTTGACCTGCGGTCTGGCCTGCGAGGCCGCCGTGGACTTCACCGGTGGCATCCCCGAGATGATAGACTTAACGACGACCACGATGTCGCCGCAAAAGATCTTTCATCTTATGCGTGCTGCGCATGAACGGGGAGCATTTATGGCTTGCTGCATCAAGGTAAAACTGTGATTATGTGGGCAGAGTGCGACTACTTTCGCTTCCTCTCGACCCTCGCTGCTCCAATTGACTCTTGCATTGATGCAACACGTACTACTGCGTCCAGAATATTTTCAGTAACAAGCAGAGACTTCAAACTTGCTGAGTTCTCTTTGAAAAAAATCAAATTTGTACACGTACTTCTGATCACGGGCTGAAGTCGAATTGTGAACTGCGTCACTGCGCTTTGCACAAGGACATGCAATTTAATCCGCAGAGTTGCAGCAGAAGTCAAAGGCTAAAAACTTCACTCGTTCGGACTTTGTTTTACCAATTTACGTAGAATGTATTGTATAAATGTAAGTTAAACTCGCTGTGGAATTTCTCATTACACATGTGGTACATGCATGTGGAGACATAAGAACACACGCATGTTAAGCTATTGTATTTGTCAAATATTCCCCCATCAGCTTAAATGCACTTCAAAACTTCTGGGCAGGGGTCCACATCAAATTGTACTCTGTAATAGCGCTTTTTCGTACACATTACGCGGTTGTAAAGAGACTTGGGATGATTTAAAGAGTTGCGATCAATAGCTGAAATCTTTCACAATCAATCGACTCCACTGTTTGTCACTTTTGGCATCAAGTTGGTCTGATAGCTGTACCAATCTCTGATCTGAGTGTACAATTGGATGTGGACCTCCCAGCAGACCAAAGCTTGGTACATACGACCGCCACCACGCTGCTGGCAGACATTTTGCCTCAGGAGTTCTTTACAGCATGTTTCAGGAGCTAGATGTCTCTAGTGAAGGAACGTTTTTTCTTGAATTTTTGCACTGCATGTGCAAGGCAGCATGAAACTTCTTATCAGGCCTGTCAATGTGTCAAAAACGCTTGAGCATTGCCTTGTGGAATTCGTCCACCTTGCTTGCCATCCAAATGCTTTTCAAGGATCAGCAGCATACTGCCCTGAAAATTAGAGCTTATATATACAGCAACACACTTGTTTCTCCTTAACTCGGGCTACAAAATGTAATAAGCAAGTAATCGGTCAATAACTAGTGAATGACGGATTTTTGTCCACCTGGTATGTGCATGTTAGATACGCATGTACAATATGAACGTGCAGTACAGGCGGGACTAAATCAACTATTTGTATTTTACAGTCCCCGGAGGAATGCTAATGGTCCTACTCAAAGCTTATCTTAAAATTTAAAGCTGTGTGTCCGGTATTACATATTGCGTAATCGACATTTAAGTACGATTATTGTGTACAAATGGACGTATTGGTTGGTTCGAACTGTTCATTAGACGAGCACCATCATGCTTCAGTAATATTTTTAAAGCAAGGAAGCTGTCCCTTCTTGCCAATGGACCTCAGATTAGTCTTGCCACTCCGCAATATAAGACCTCCTGCAATGTTCGCTTTAAATTCTTAAATGGGGCAAATGAACAATGTCTGTGGTTTACATAAATACTGAAGTATTGATTGATCTATCCTACAAAGTGTGAATATGGATAGAAAGTGTTGCAACTGCACTCACATTGTTGCCGCTGATGTTGCCATGGATGTCACAGCTGATGTTGCCGGCGGTGGTGACGTTTACGCCAAAATGCCCACTACGAACAGGGCAAAAAAAGGTGTGTATTCCCTGCGGGACCTACAAATGGGGTTTATTGACTTTACTTGATCAGCTAGCTGGCGTTGCTGTTTCATTCATCTTTTTCTAGTGGTTGGAATGTTAATGCTCTTGTTCGAAAGCAATTTTTGACCTTATTATGACAATTTTTTTTTATGATCTCACTTTATCATGGTCTGATTTTACTATGATTTGATTTTATTATGGTCTGATTTTACTATGATCTGATTTTATTGTGGTCTAATTTTACTATGATCTGATTTTATTATGGTGTAATTTTACTATGACCTGATTTTTTTATGGTCTGATTTCATTATTATCGGATAGCTTCACCGATGACAAAAACATTTCCCTGTGAGAAAAAGTCCGAGCCTACCTGTACCTATATCCCGGCGCAATGGTCGCGGACACGGCAATGGTGCAATGGACTTGTCCCTCTGTCCGATGAGCATCGCCGAGATTGTTGGACCGCTTTGGGCCAAACTTGGTGTGATACCTCCAAAGCACATTAACTGCGGTTAAACCCCGCCCTTCCACCTATCATCAATAATACAGATCTTGGCTTGGTTAAACTTACGGAGGGGCGGGGTGGACGTTGACCTCGAAAAAGGGGTTCCTGAAAAAGCTCAAGTTTAGGAAAGTGATGTTTAAGTCCCTCACAAGGAGGAGTCCGTAACCGTTGGTGAGCACCTGTGAATTGGACTGCACAGGTTCCATTCGTTGCACTATGTGCAACAATGGATGGATATGCAAGAACTGCAATGTACATATAACGTCTCGCTTCAGGACAACCAACTGGGTGTGGCGGCCCAGAAGGACGGTTTGCAAACTGTGATCTCTTACGCCATCACGAAGGTGGTTGAGATCCGGGCTAAGCACATTGACCTGGGCATCCCTCTGGTCAAACTAAGGAATCCCAATGGAAACAACAAGGAGTGGAGGGGCGACTGGGCCGATGGGTGAGGATGAGTTAATGCCATTCCTAGACAATTTCCGTACTTTTTAATGTTCAAATGCTTGGACCTAGAGACCCGAAGTGGGCGTCAATCCCGGAGGCGGTCCGTCGCCAGCTGAACTTGGTGTTCAGCGACGACGGCGAGTTCTACATGGGCTTCAGAGACTTCCTCAAGTATTTCAGCCAACTGGAAATCTGCCATCTGGTGCCTGACGAGGACGATTCCAGAGCAGAGAGGGCTCTTCTCCAGACTTTCCGCGATCAATGGAGAGCCGGCGTCTCTGCTGGAGGCAGCGGAGTCGACGGGATCGGTGAGAAACAGGTTGCGATGTGCTCTGCCCGGGTTTTAGGTTTACCGATCTTCTTTCTAGAGCGCTTCGCCACCAATCCTCAGTTCTTCGTTGACTTAAAGGACTCTGATCCGTTCGACGATGAGGATCAGTGTAACGTTATCATCTCTCTGGCTCAGAAACAAGTAGGAAGTTTGAAGATCGACTGGCTAACGATGCCCATGGGCTCTTACGGTGTTTTTTCTCGTCAGGAATATGGCAAGAGGTACTACCCCATCGGCTTCAAGGTGTACGCGTGCCCGATGGTGACTCGCTCATCCCAAAACAGGCTGAGCGAGCATTTCCTCAGGACTCACTCGCCGGTAAGACGAGTAACTTACGTCTTTCGTCGTTGAATTTGCTACTGTACAACTTCCTCTTCCACTAGATCGCTCGTTCTGGACCGTTCATCGACTACCGCGAAGTCAGCGCTCGCCTGTTGTTGCCACCCGGCCGCTACTGCATCGTGCCATCTACGTACAAGTCAGGGATGACGCGTGAATTCTCGCTCAGAGTGCTGCAGGAGAGGGACTTCGCAATCCTCAGCAGACAGCCGGTCATCCAACAAAGCGAGAACAGCTCCGACCGTTCGGAAGTCGTCACCGTCACCTTCACCAGGAGCAGCAGGTAATGAACGTCGAGTTATACGTCTCGTACCTTTCAATTTACCTACATACAAGAGACACTGTTGCACCTACTGCAGTGCCTACAGGCAGGAGGATAGCGAGAGGTCCTCTTTAGTAGAGGAGAAAGACACTGTGGAAGAGACTCACGAGACAGTCAGACAAGCTCAAGTATAAAGCATACAGCTTTGTCCTTATGATACTGTTCGTAAGTGTACGGTGAACTGACGGTATACGTACTGTGCTCTTGCATGAACCTAACTACAGTCGAATCTCCTTAGTCACTTGCATGAATGCATGTCAGATGAGTGACGCCAAGGAAGCAACGTAATCTGTGCAATTTTTTAAATGTTATCGTGTGTTTTATCAGACACTTACCTCGCCCTCATTACAGCTCCTCCGGCGGCCTGCTGAACATGTACAAATGGTCGGACGATGGAATCGGCGAACAGACGATTCTCTCAAGGATGTTCAAGGCTTTCGGATGAAGAAAGTCACGAGAGTCACGATAAGACCAGAGAAGAACGTGTACATATGACATGCCATGAGATGATAGCAGTGATGCCAAGATAATGATGATAAGATATCCAGAAATACATTGACGGAGCTGTTTTGCGACACTTACAATCATTTAAAGTGCATTTCCAAGTACGATAAACTGCAAACAAAAATAAGAAAACATAAAATTCGTCGTATTAGCTGATTTTCCTTCTGATCTTCATCCCCTGAGACTTCTTGCCGATCTGTCCGACACCGCAGATTTTGAGGCACAGTTTGAACCTGAAATCACGATTGTCTCGGGTCATTTCTACTTGCTTTTTTAGATTGTAGGAAACTCACTTGTATTGTGGCTTAAATTTGGCGGTGCAGAATGGACAGTCGGCCTTCTCCTGACCTCGGTAGATTGGCGTGTAGCTCTCGGCGCATATGTCGAACGGGTTGAACTCGTCGTAGTCCAGCTTGTGCTGGTCAATAGGGTTCTTGTCACACGCCTACAATGCACGTACCGAGAATCAACATTTCAGATGAAGCAAAACTGTCATAAATCAATCTATGGCATACGGTACAACGGGGTTCTAACACCTGCTCCATACCTGAAGAATCTTCCTGGTCTGCTGTGCCACTTCCGGCTTGGGTCCCAGCTCGAGCAGCCTCCGTGCGAATGATCCCGAGGTCTTGAAATTCTTGATCTTAAAGAAGAGGTTGCAGGCGGTCCTTAAAGTGAGGATCTGGTGCACGGGCTGCAGGTTGCAGTGGGTGAAGTAAGCCGCCATTTCGCATATTCTTTTCTGGAGAAACAAACAGGCGTTACCTTGAGAGCACTGCGTAAGCTGACATGACTTTCGTGTGCTGTACCACATGTCCCTCAGTATGTATGCATGGTTTCTACCGATCAATCCGGACTAACTTTGAAGACGTACAGCACTCCAATGAGGCGTTTGACACCTCATGGAGCTATTACGGAGATTTGCAGTTCCATTACAAGCAGAAATCATCAGGGTGAGGATGTTGGGGTGTAGAGGGGTCAAATTTGCCCATTCAAAAATGAGAAATTAGCTTAATTTGACGGTCCTGAATGACCTCGGTGTTGGACACACTGCTTGAGCACGGACAGCTTCTCTGCAGTCACCTGATTCATCCAGGTGACCTGAAGGTGCCATCAGCTTGCAGCCTCTAAGTTTAGTCCTCTGCACGTGCGATCTGCTGGTAAATTACACTTTGGTCGCGTGGAGAATAGGATAAATACATGAAAGTTGTGGTTAAGACTCTGGTGAAAACTTTTACTGAATACGTATTCCCGTCGACGTCTTATTTGGAGCTGTAAATTTTAAAGTTTGTCCGGATTGATCGCAAAACTCTGTTCACTTGAAATATGTACAATATGCAAGCTTTTGTTGTGTTGATAAGTTCACGCTGTGCATGGCAGAAAAATCCCATAGCCGTTGCATATAACATGCAAAAAAAAGAAAAGAAAAACAAGCACAAATTGATATGTTTACCTGGTCTTCTAAAATTTGATCCTAGAAATCAATGAATTGTTAACCAAGGAAGACGACTAAAACATGCGCATGCGCGATTGACCACGTTTCCTGGCTACTGACCTGATCTTCAATATTCGCTTTCGGCCTTTCCTTCCTGGCGGCCTCCATGGTAAGACCGACCAGGTAGTTCGTGCAGATCTCCTTGAGTTGGGCCGCCTCAGCCTCATCCTGTTTGCTCTCGACCACCAGCAAAGGAACACTGAGCAAGATTGACCTGAACTTCTCTATTGCGTCAGAAAACTTTCCGGCTGTGGTGAGCTGGTAGCATGATTGCAGCCTCTGGACGAGGTCATTCAGTTTGAGTCCAACTGCAGGAAGACCACTTTTAGGCCCGCAGTCTTTCCAGTTGCTCAGTGGGTGGCCGCATAAAGGGGGAAGACCTAGGAGACACGAGAGCATCCAAGTAACCATTCACTGCCGCAAACAGTTGGGACACTCACCTGGGAGTCCAAGGAAATAAGTCTTTCCTCTTGCGAAATTGCTTAGGAAAAGCTGTCTGTAGGGCTCGAAGTCGACCACACCGACCTAACAGACAAAGAGGATCAAGCTTCTTTTAGGTGCCCCGCGATAAAGCTACACGACCTCAAAATATCAATCCTTCATTCACATTACCTGATCGTGCAACAGCCTGCAGGCCGACTCAAAAGATCCGGCCACAATGTGATCCATGACGAGCTGGGAGTTATTGGCCCAATTCTGAGTTGGTCCAGCTCCCTTGGTTGGAGGTACAAAGTATCCGGAATCCTCTTCGGCGTCATCACCTTCGCCCCCGCCGCCGCCGCTCAAACTGCGCCCGCTGGGCGCCTCCAGATCGGCAGGGAGGTCGAGGTCATCATCAACGTCCCAACCTGAGTGCATTAGGTATTTAACACAAATTTACGCCACCTTTGCATTTGTGTGTCCTCTACTTATAATTGTTCATTAGTTTTATAAATAGCACGGTGTCCCGTGACAACAGCCTGTTCTCTTACCCCCGCCTTCAGCACCTTCGTCCCCTTCTTCCTCACCAACGCTCTTGAACTCGTCGGCGTCACCGTCGTCCATCCCGAGGTCATCATCTCCCCACCCGCCCTCGGCAGCAACGCCAGCGTCATCTTCAGCGGCGGTCGTGTCCATAGCGAGAGCTAATAACAATCGAATAATTCTATGATCGTAACGTCCAGGAGTGGATAGTATAATGTTTGTGTTACCTCCTGTTCCTTTTGCACCGGTACCACCGCCCTTGACCGCCCGGATGCCCTCGAAGAAGCCCTTCGACACCGTCAGCAAGGGCCAGTTGTCTTCCATCTGCATGGCCCGTTCCAATGATTAAATGACTACACTTCAAATAAGATTGCAATATAGCGGTTCCACCTGCAATAGCGGCTCCAATGGCTTTAGTTCTGTTGCGTTCGGGTCTACGTCTGGCAAGGGAGTGTCCGGGTTCAAGCCCTCCTTGATCTCCTCAGCCTCCTCGGTTATTCCATGAGTGGCTGCAGTAAGATATGCGAGAGAGCTTTGCCCGCAGTTCTGAAATCCAAGAAAACCCCGGATGCTCACATGGTGATCAAACACATGGCGCAGGACTTCTACTCGTTTTGGCTTGTACAGTGCCCCCCCAACCCCGGCAAATAATTGCAGTCCCACCTTGAGAATTTTCACTCGTTCTGCGACGTCTCCCAGATACAGTGCATTTTGGTAATGTCCGGAAGTGTCCTTTCTGATCTCAGCGATCTTCATCATCTTTCGCAACTTCTCCATGTTGCCCGTGATCAGGTACAAAAAGGAGAGCTTGTCAAAATTCTTCGTTCTCTGATAGCACATTTCCACAACCTGAAAGTACGACACACAGTGAATAACAATGGCACAAAGGGGAATGAGGTGTACGAACAAACCTGGTGGTTCCCCAGCATGAGTGCGGTCTCTCCCAATCTTTCCCAACACTCTTTATCGTCCAGAGCCTTGGCGGCCTCCAGAGCAGCCTCGATGTCCATGCACTCGAGGGCAAGGCCAAATCGTGTCTTTTCGTCCTTAACGAAGTGCAGCGCAACTTCGGGATACCCTATGAAGAGAAACACTATGAAATAAAATCGGCAGTGACAATATGACAATCGATTCACCTTTTTTCTGAAGGTAGCCAATGATGCTCTGCCCCACTAGCTTGGAGTTCCTCACCATATGCAGGACTTCGTCGTACTTGCGGTGGATCAGAGCCAGCTTAAACCTGTACTCCGTCACATCCACCGTCATTATGCATGGTTTGCACTCTCGGTCCAGCAAAAATACCTGTTAAATTGTGGATTCCATGCGAGGATCTTATCCTTGACGGATAATACGATTCTCTCACCTGGTTTCCTTTCATTCTGGTAAGATAGACGGGAAGATTGAGGGTTCGGATGATCCCGTGATCGCCGTTAGTAATGGCGTATTTAATATGATTCGATGTCGTGTAGATGAACACGCCGTTGTCATCCCAAGTGCCTGACTTGACCCTGAGGAATGCAGTCGCCATAAAAGAAGCTCTCAGTAACAGCACCATACTGCGACCTCACCTTGTGTTCTCGTGGATGGAGCACAGAGATTCCAGCTTTCTGTTGCAGATGTTGATGACGTGTTTGGACAGCAAGGCCACGGTGCTCATATCCGCAGACCAGATGACGTATCTGCACTTCGGGATCTTCACGCTGCCGAGGTTTCGCTTCTGCTGGACGTCAAAAAGTGTGACGCTGTCGTTGTCCCTGAGAAGGAGCATTCCCGTGCCAGCAAAGAAGATCTCGTCGCAGTTGGACACAGACACCTTTTTCGTGACCTCATTCTTCAGGTTTTTGATGATCAGCTGGAGTGATCAAATAATGTAGTATTGCATGTGTGCACACAATATCGAAAAATCACACTACCGTATGCGTCCTGTCAAGCACGGCAAACCTATTCCGCGCAACCCAGATGGCGGTGACACCAGAAGATCGCTTTCCCTCTGGGGCATCGGGATTGCTGCTGTCGGACTCCTTAGGGATGGTGTACAAGTCGTATGTGCTATTCTCCAAGTTGGACGTCCTGAATGATACGAGAAACTGTTACCAGCTGTTGACTCGTCCAGTATCTAAGCCCCAAATTTACCTCGTACAGAGCAACACCGCGTTCTCTGCTGGGTTGTACGACATGGAGTACACGGGGTTCCTTGATCCTGACCTCAGTTGCAGTACCACACGATCTTTCTGAGTAGTGAAGTCGAGTTTCCGCAGGTAGCGATCCTTCACGTAGTACAACAGGTTGCCGTGAATGGCGTAAGCGGGGCGCTCTCGCTCGAGCTACCAGAAAGAAATGAACGAGTGTTATACAAGGGATGTCACAGTCCATTCAAGATGTGCCAAGAAGTGATGTCTTTGCACTCGCCTGTACAATGAATGCTAGTCGACAAGTACTTGTACGACTCTATCAGCATACCACTACGTATGTACACATACAGTTGCGAACCTAGGTATCATGTACCGTTTTTGTATGCTGTTCTATATAGCATCCTACACGATGTTGTAAAGGTATACTTCAATTTTGATGTACACGTACCTACCACAAGATTGAATTGAGATCGTTACCTTAAAAACCACCATGCCAGAGTCGTGTCCAGCGGCGAACAAATTCAATGTTGGATGAGCGGCCACAATCCAGAACCTGCTCAAGGTCAAAAGTTCACTGGGTTCAGATCAGCAGGCATTGATTTAGGCGTACCTGTCGTGTTCCCTCCTGAATGTGTGCAAGCAGGTCCTCTTTGCAGTGTCCCATACGCGGATTGACTTGTCCTCGCTGTTGGAGACTATCAGATCCTGGCGAGGATGGAATATCACGCAAGACACGTTGTTATAGTGGCCACGACAGGTGTCCACCTCCCAGGCCTGAGAAAAGAGATCGGGCATTGAGCGGTATTTCTTTACACGCAAACTTCTGCTCTGCTTGTACACAATGTGGTATACGAAGCACGCAGGGTCCAAGCAAACCTTCCGCAACCCCGGGAGCGAGAGTGACGTGCAAGTAAAAGTCGGAGAGGAAGCTTAGAACTACATTAACCAAGCAGGAGTGGAAAGAAGACCAATTGACCAGTCATGACCATTCTGCTTTCCTTGTCCTCTTTTGTGTTCTTGCACTTACGCTCCCTCGCAGGGCCGCATGGGGGTTCCCCAAATGTGCGTCGCTCATCTTCACCTTGGCGTCGTTCATGCGCCACAACTTGATCTGTCTGTCGTCAGCTCCGGAGATGACGAGCGGCATGCTTGGGTGAAAACTGGCCCAGTTGACGCCGCGGTCGTGTCCTTCCAGCACGTGTTTGACCACGCAGTCGGCCTGGCCAAACAGGTCGGTAGAACCGGGATTCTTCAGATGGTCGTCGAGTCCACCAGGGCCAGGCGCCACAGACTTTTTGCGCAGGCCTAAAGCAGTTTCGCATCATCGAACAAGGCTTTAGTCAGTGCATATGTCTACAACAACGTCCACATTCACTCTGCTAAGTCTGCAGTGTAATGGTAAAATACAATCTTAAGTTTCTTCATTTGCCTGAGTTGAACAACGGATGAACCTCAGAAAAAGAGTTTGAAAACTGTAAAGGAGATACGAGTAGAAGATGCTGAAGGTACTCACAATATGACGTGAAAAATATGCTTTACGCCACTGAACCATGCATTTTTTTGGCGAATTTTCGGTTGCTCGGATTTAAGAGCATCGCCACTTATAAGAGCGGAAAACTTGGATCAGGAGCGGTTGAGTTACGTCAGGCGAGGGTAAATGATATTGACGGAGTATCAGACAAGCACGAGCACCTCCTCTGGACCTTCAGGGCTGGTGTTAAATGTTCGAGTGGAGTTGCAGCAATTCAGGTCTTTGCTTACCTGAGATGTCCCAAACCCTCACTGTTTGATCCAATGAGGCCGAAACGAGGAGGTCCTCGGAAGGGTGGAATTGGGCGCACATCACATAGTGGTTATGGCCAGTCAGAACGGAGATGCAGTTTCTGCAAGCAAGGTACGTCTTCGTCCTGAGCGGCCTCGTAACAATATTCGCACGTCTCACCTGCTTTGCCAGTTCCATATCCTGATCGTCTGGTCGTCAGAGGCCGAGAGGATCCAGGGGTACTCGTGGTGAAACACGGTGGTGCGGATGTAGTCCAGGTGTCCCAGAAGGTGAAAGAGACATCGCTTCAACTTATAGTTCCAGACCTTGAGAAGAGTCGTCTCAGTAAGAAAGAATGGCTGAGGATCTGGTTAAAAAACGATCACCTTTATCTTATAGTCGTCTCCTCCGGACACGAAGAGCGGCTGCTGATTGTGAAAGCCGATACCCCTTACGGGACCCTCGTGCTCGTCAAACTTCTCGAGGAGGGTGCACATGCGGTAGTCCCAGAGTTGGATCACGCCGTTGTGGAGGCTGAAAGCAACGACAATTCAGGGAAGTGGGTAAAACCATTTGTTTTACTTCACTCATGATTTTCTTCGCCAAATTTCAGTGAGAAAAAGTCTTTTCGTCACAGAAATAAACTAAAGCAACAAAAACTTCGACGCGAATCGTCCCACCTGGCCAAGATCCATGGTCTCTTGGGGTGGAAGGCCAGCCCTTTGACCCTGGGCGACTTCGTCTCAAATTTGGTCAGCATCGCTCCGGCGATCCCGAGATCCTTTGACCTCGCGTTAGCGAGCAGTCAGCACTTGCGGTCGGTGACGAGACTATTCAAGTGGGCCCCGAGAGAAGTTACGTCTGTGGCGGCGTAGGGCTGTGTCGAGCCAAACTCGATGCCCGAAGCTCGAGGCGGCTCAGCTCAACCTTTCTTGAAATCTCGAAACTTTTCGACCCTTGTACTGACCCCGGCTTAATTTTGAAACGAAATATCGAGTGTGCTCAACAGGAACTTCTCTTGACACTTCAAAATTCTGTTTCGTCTGGTCGAGCTGCCCGGCCCACAGACCCCGGCCCCACTGCTCTGCAATAGATATAGTAAATAATAAACTCATAAGGTGGTAAAATTTGAGTCGAAACGGTCAAACTGCAATGCACAAGGCTGAAACTGCAGTTTTCCATCTTTTGCCGAATTTTCTTTACAGAGCATACTTGAGCCTGGCTCGAACTTTCAAAGCTCGAGCTCGGCTCGATACTTTTGAGGTTCACAACATCTCTATGATCGGCGAAAAATGAGAGGCTTTGCTTGCCTTGACGTCAGCAGACTGGGTCTGCTGTGCAGACCCAGCTGCACAGCAGAGCAAGTTCGCTTCGGCCCTGCCTGGAGAGGCAGTGCAGAGCGGGCAGTGCAGCTCTGTCAGTGACGTTCCACGTCAGCGAAGGAAACGTTTCACGGCACCTGGAGTCATGTATAGGGTTAGATGGAAATGTGGCGCGAAAAGTAAAGAAAAGGCGATTGCTCAGCTCTTTCGATGACCAATAAGACATGCAACTTTTCCTCATTTTCCCGTACTAATAATTATGCAGCGTTCAAGAGTCCCTTCTGCGCTGAACAAGTCGATATTTTAGTGATTGCTTTGCTACCTTTGATTTCTGGTTGCAATGTAAGAGACGAAACAGTCAGTTAATAGTAGACTCTTCAACGCACTGCATAATGCAGAACACTACAGTAATTTTCCGATTGTCTTGATCTTGTAACTTTTCGGGACAGGCAATGTAAATTTGTGGGAAATTTTGAGGAGAAGATTTAAAGCAATAAAGAATTCAACTATATTTCTTCATGTGGTCAATTTGCCTAGGAAATATTCACATTACCATCTGACTGAATGTGCATCACCATGTGCTTCTGCTCTGCCACAGACTTGGTCATTGTCATCGCATTGCATGGTCATGTCATCATTGTATTAGCAAGGAGGAGTAAACTAAAGACTGAGAATGTAAGCATGAATCTCTTCTTAAGCGCAAATATCAACTGAACAGGAACTGTGAATAGGCTGAGATGTAAGACAGATGTAAACGCCGAGGTGTTAGGAATGCTGATGTGAAATAAATAATATTACATGTTTTACTTAAACGGGAATAGAGACTTCTCTACTCACAAGTCATGGAAAACGTTACTTGCTCATCTCCAGGAAACAGACGTCCTTTGTCGGTCCTTTCAGCCCTTCTGGATTGGATATTTTTGTTTTTTCTTCGAGGACGCTCTCTGTGTCACAGATAATCACCATAGCGAGTTACAGGTTAATTAGGCCAGGTTTTGATGTCAACCTACTTTTGTATATGTAGGTGTATAGGTAGATTGTAGAGTTCGATTTCGCTTCTAGTACAAATACTCTTTAAATATGGGATACAGCAAATTTCCGCTGCTAACTTCTCCCTGAAGATATTACAGGAAAAGGAACAGCTCTTAAGCCCAGATCAAGGCTGAATAAATATATGTTGGCACGAGTTACTGGTATGTTCCTACTCATTACCAGTACAGCCCCAGCGGGGCAAGCTCCTATTTAATCCCGGTCTGTTCCAGAATTGTTAATATTGAAAGGACACCAAAGAGGGAAACGTGTCAACACGCAACGCATAACATGTGAGGGCGTGATCCAGAAGGGGCTGAGAAGCCCACTCGGATTTCCACGTCTCTATTCACAAAACCTCCATTCTTTATCCGTCGCTGGCCCATGATACGCACAAATGCTTGGCTCCAGACCCCAGGCGGTATGTACAAGTCATCTGGCACTCTGTGGCGAACTATGGTGATTACCATCAGTGTTTGGTTTGATCCTATACCATAACACCGTATCTGCTCGAATATAACCTCCCTCTTGAAGAGTAACCCCTACTTGAATATAAGCCCTCCCTTAGGTGACAGTAATGGCGTGTAGGGGGGGGGGGGGGGGGGGGGGGGGGGGGGGGGGGGGGGGGGGGGGGGGGGGGGGGGGGGGGGGGGGGGGGGGGGGGGGGGGGGGGGGGGGGG